>ENA-UEPH01000007-UEPH01000007.1-human-gut-metagenome-genome-assembly--contig:-NODE-7-length-229480-cov-9.575590_pt1 | contig 229480 bp, 170 predicted proteins | sample MGYA00242891_ERZ507898 | MGnify/ENA primary metagenome ERZ507898 (study PRJEB26167, sample SAMN06115411) | human gut metagenome | host: Homo sapiens | place: China:Guizhou | collected 2014-10-15...
ATCGCTGCTTGCCAGACCTTGAGCATCCCTTCGTCGGCTCCAATTGGTAAATATACAAAGCGGTCGTACTTGGTGAACCCACCTTCCAGAACCAGAACATGCCAGTGCGGGTGGAATCGAGCGAATTCACCAAACGACTGATAGCTGACAACACAGGCACATAGTAGTTCTTGACCGGCTGCCAGGGAGAAAAAATCAGAAAGCAAGGAGAATACCAGCCTGGACACCTCGCCAAACAGTCGCTTATCCGATTTAAAGTATGGTCTGAGAATCTTGGGAATCGTAAAAACAAATTGCCGATGCGGTAGATCAAGGAGCAAATCCTCGGCCAGGTATTCAGCATAGAGTAAGGTCCGTTTTTGGTCACAGGATGGGCAAAGGTGGAAAACCTTGCACGAAAATGGCCTGAAGTACGAATGTCCACAATCATGGCAACGTATTCGAACAACACCCTTGGTCCAATCGGCACATTCAGCAAAATGCTCAAGGCGGTCAAGGATAGTTTGCGATGGACTTGCGTAGGCTTGGTACTGGGTTAGAGAATTGCGGACTATGGTCTGGATTATCCCTTCCCGATGGGGAATGTAAGTTCCCATACCTATACATACGCAGGAAAACGATCATTTGCTTGCAATTGCGAAGAAAATAATGGAAAATGTGGACTGGCGCCACCTAACAACCGGTTCGAGCGGACTCACGGGACAAGCCCGTTCGCAGCTCAACCGAATGTTATGCACATAACTCTCAATTGCCACACACCCTCCATACGCCAAAAGATTTTCAAACCTAAAGCTTGATCCCCCCCGACACCTCGCCATGCCTTCCGGTAAGTAAGCAGGGAACTGCGAACCGCCGGAGAAACGCATGGATCTGGATACCTTCAAGCCGACATTTCTGATTCAGATCGAGGGGCAAGACCTCTCGAAGGACATTACCCAGGAGATCACCTCGTTCGTCTTCACCGACAACGAGGAGGAGCTGGATGTCCTCGAATTGTCGGTGACCGACCGCAACCTGCAGTTCGTCGACGATCCGCTGTTCCAGGAAGGCAACGAGATCGTTGCCCGCTTCGGCTACGTGGGGAACCTCTCTCCGCGCAAGAAGGCGGTCATCAAGGACATCGATTACGACTTCCCGGAAAACGGCGATCCGACCATCCGCATCAAGGCCTACGACAAGGGCTTCAAACTCGCGGGCAAGGAGAACCAGAAGGTCTGGCAGAAACCCGCTCCCGGCATCCTCTATTCGGAAATCGCCGAACAGATCGCCGCTGCTAACGGCCTCACCCCGGTGGTCACGGCCACCAAGGGGACCCATCTCCGCGTCACCCAGAGCAACATCTCGGACGCCCAGTTCCTCAAAGAGCTGGCGGAAAAGGCCCGCGACCGCGATGGCGACGGCGTGAGCGGCTATGTCTTCTACATCCAGGACGACGAACTCCATTTCCATCCCCGCGAGCTCGACCAGACGCCGCTTCTGACCCTCGAATATTTCACCGACACCAAGGGCCTGCTGCGCTCGTTCCGCCCCAGCACCCAATCCCAGGGAGCCAAAGGCGCGGGTGTCGAGACCAAGACGGTCGGTATCGACCCGCGCAAGAAGGACGTGGTCGAGCACAAGGCCAACAACGCCAGCACGCCCGAGCGGACGGCCCTGGGCAAACAGACCTATCTGGTCGACGGCAACACCGGCGAAGGCAGCTTCAAGGAACAGGAGACGGGACAGATCGTGCCCAACTTCGACCGTTCCGAAGGCTTTCACGAAGAGCCGCGCCAGGAGCCCGCCCAGGACAGCGCCGAAGGCAAATTCCGCGAGGCCGAGCTGCGGCAGGTCGAAGCGGATGCCGCCACCATCGGCATTCCCCAGCTACGCGCCAAGAAGAACGTCGAGATCAAGGGCGTGGGACGGAAGTTTTCCGGCATCTACTACTGCCACTCGGTGCGCCACAGCATCAGCGGCGCTGGCTATCTCTGCGAACTCAAACTCAAGAAGAACGCCCTCGGCAAGGGCGCGGGCGACAAGTCCGCCGAGTCCCAGGGCAAACCCAATGACAAGGAGGCCCCGCCCACGCCGCAAAACGAGCCGCCAGCCATGGTGACCATCGACGCGGATTCCGGCGCGGTCACACAAGGAGGCGGCAATGGGTGATCTCAGCAAGAATTTCAACCGTTCGGAATTCGCCTGCAAGGGCAAGAACTGCTGCGGCCATTCGGCTGCGGTCCATCCTGACCTGGTCGACGCCCTGCAGGCGTTGCGCGACCGCATCGGCAAACCGCTGTCCATCACCAGCGGCTTCCGTTGCAACCGGCATAACAAGGCGGTGGGCGGCGCGGAGCAGAGTTTCCACACGCTGGGCATGGCGGCCGACGTGAGCTGTCCCGCAGGTGTTTCCCCCGAAGAACTGGCGGTCATCGCCGAGGAAATTCCGCTCTTCCGCGAGGGAGGCATCGGTGTCTATGCCTCCTGGGTCCATCTCGATGTGCGCCAGTCGGGCAAGGCGAGGTGGCGGTCATGAGCGCCGAAAACAAGACCCTGTTTTCCGGCACCGCGCTGGGTCTCTCGGGGCCGCTTCGGGTGGAGATCCTGCCCAATGGAATGACCGCCAGGCTGACCCAGCCGTTCCGTGTTCGCACCGGCGCTGGCCGCATCATCGAAGTGCCCGCCGGGTTCGAGACCGACTTCGCCTCGGTGCCGCGCCTGTTCTGGCGCGTGGTGCCGCCCTGGGGGAGATATTCCCCGGCTGCCGTCGTTCACGACTACCTCTACCACACCGGCAAGGTCTCGCGGCTTGCGGCCGACCGCCTCTTTCTCGAACTGATGGCGGCCCTGGGCGTGCCTCTGTGGAAACGCCAGATCATGTATTGGGCGGTTCGCCTGGGCGGCTGGCTGGCCTGGAACGCCAGTCGAAAGCGGGAGGCGGAGCATGCTTGAAACCCGCGACCGTCAATCCGAGGAACGCTACCGCAACCGCTGGTACGGCAAGTACCGGGCCTTCGTGCGCGACAACAACGACCCAGAACGCCTTGGCCGGGTCCGGCTGGAGATCCCCGCCGTGCTTGGCAGCGGGCGGGAGAACTGGTCCGAATGGGCCGCTCCCTGTTTCCCTTACGGCGGCAACGACGACACCGGCATGTTCCTGGTCCCCGAGGAAGGGGCCTCGGTCTGGGCCGAGTTCGAGGGCGGCGTTGTCCAGTATCCGATCTGGACCGGGGTCTGGCTGGCCAAGAGCAATCCCGGCGAACAGCCCGAGGAATCCAAGCGCACCTGCGCGAATGCCTTTTGCCATGACTGCGAGGACAAGGTCGAACATCAGGCCAACCGGCACGACGATCTCGAACACAAGAAGTACCACGGCCATCCGCCGTATTACTGCCCGCGACTGAAGGTCCTGCTCAAGACCGAAACCGGCCACACCATCCTGGCCGATGACCGCGACGGCGACGAGCTGCTGCGGATCATCGACCGCGCCGGACAGATCCTCACCATGGAAGGGAAGGTGAAGCCGGAGATGCAGAGCGGCAACGCTCTGCGCCGAGGCACGAAGGACGCCGAGAAAGGCGACCAGCTCGACATCGCCTCGCAGATCGTCGGCTCCCGCGCCCGCATCCAGCTCACCGACCTCTGCCGCCAGCAGGTGATCCTCGAAGCCTGGCAGGACAAGGAGAAGGTCCACATCCTCTCGTGCGACAAGGGCCGCTCCCGCTGGCAGAAGATCCTCATCGACACCACCAAGGGCCGGGAGAAGGTTCACATCTGGGGACTCAACGGCACCCAGGAAATCCTCGTCGATTCCACCGCCGCCGCCGAACAGATCCGCCTCACCGACAAGGCCGGTCAGGTGGTGCGCATGAACGCCGCGCCAGGCCAGGAGAGCATCAGCGCCACCGACAAGTCCGGCAGCCTCGTGTTCATGGATGGGGTGGCCGGAAACATCATCATTCGCTCGACGAACACCGTCTTGATCAACACCTGAAGGAATCATTGCATGGGAGAAAGAACAACAACGCCCTCCGGACTCTCGGCCAGCGAGGAATTGCTGGCCCGGACCTTCGAGCATTGGCGGGAGGAATTCCGCAGCATTCTCGAAAACCACCGCCGGGAAATCCAGGACCGCCTCGAGAAGATCGAGCGTGAAATCGAGAAGAAATCGGACAAGGAAAACGTCGAGGTGCTGGTCCGCTCGATCTATTCCGATCTGCACCGGCACGCCGAGGAGATCGACCGGCTGCATGCCCGGGTCGGCTCCAAAATGGGGACCGAGACCATGTGGAAGATCGTCGGCTTGGTGTTGACCATCGGCAGCACCATCGGCGGACTCGTCGGCTTTCTGATCCATCTGTTGCTGAAGGTGAACCCATGAGTTCCCAGGCTCGACTCGGCGACATCAGCAGTCACGGCGGCGTCATTATCACCGGGGCGAGCCGGACGCTGGACAACGGCATGCCGGTGGCCCGCATGGGGGATCTGCACGTCTGTCCCATCCCGGGGCATGGCGTGACGCCCATCGTAACCGGCAGCTTCGACACCATCACCGAAGGATTGCCCAACGCCCGCATCGGCGACATCACCGCCTGCGGAGCCATCATCGTGACCGGCAGTCCCGACACCATCGACAACTGAGGGGGCCGCCATGAACAATCTCGAACAGCCGCAGGAACCGCACTACTGGGATGTCTTCCCGAAACTGATCCGGGTCTCGCGATCCCCATTCGTCCAGCGCATTCCGCTCTCGATCCGTGGTCTACCCGAAGCACCGGTGTTCGAATCGTCCAATCCCGACGTGGCCAGTGTCGATGAGGACGGCAATGTCGAGTGCGGCTTCGTTCCCGGGGCGGCCATGATCCTTGTCTGGGATTCTTCCGAGCGGCTCAGCCTGCGGCACGTCCAGGTCGAGGTCTATGGCGGCGGCGTCTCCGCACCGGTGGAGGTTCCTTCATGACGGATACCGCGTCAGCCTATAACCACTGGGAGGTACAGCCTCGCTCCATTCGGCTCTCCGCTGGCGAGTTCGAGCAACGGGTTCCGCTCTCCCTGCGCGGCGACGTGGACGCCCCGGTCTTTGCCTCCAGCAACCCGGAGGTCGCGGAGATCGGGCCGGACGGTGTCGTTCGCTGCGGCTGGACCATCGGCAATGCCGTGCTCATGGTCTGGCGATCCTCGGTCCGGGACAGCCTCCGTCATGTACTGGTGGAGGTCCGCGATCCGTCCTGGTTCGCCGACCATCCGGACTTTGCCAGCGGAGCATCGGTCTTCCTCAGCGGCATGGTGGTCAACGCCCTCAACACCAGCGGTGTCGGCAACGCGCTGATCGAATTCCGCCGCTCGGAAACCGGCCCGGCGGCGTTCCAGACCTTTGCCAACGCCTATGGCAGGTTCGAGCTGTCCGTGCCCGAGGGATTCTATTACGTGGAGGTCACCGCGCCGGGATACATCGCCTGGCACGGCTGGGTGAACGCCGACCCCAACACCTCCGGCGACATCCAGATCGTTCTCTCGCCCGAGCTCGACGGCCAGGTCGCCCGCATCGTGTTGCAGTGGGGCCTGAACCCCCGGGATCTCGATTCCCATCTCACCGGGCCGACGCCATCGGGCGGTCGCTTTCATGTGTTCTATTCCCACACTATCGAAAATGAGGCGGCGGAATTGGACGTGGACGACACCAGCTCCTACGGGCCGGAGACCATCACCATCCATCGGCTCATCCCCGGCGTCTACCGTTACGCGGTCCACGACTACACCAACCGCAACGCCAATCCGAGCACCGGCCTGGCGCAGTCGGGAGCATCGGTGAAGGTGTTCCTGAACGACGGCCGTGAGCAGACCTTCACCGTTCCCAACGCCCCCGGCACGGTCTGGACCGTGTTCGAAATCGACGGCGCGACCGGAACAGTGACGCCGGTCAACGCCATGAGCTATCAATCACAACCCGCCAATGTCGGCATGTAATGGAGGTTGTCATGATTTCCGAAGAACCCGCCGACTTGCAGGCCACTATCGAGCAGACCGATTCCGGCGAACAACAGTATGTGCTGCGAGCGCTCTGCGATCACCTGTCCGGCATCCGTGAAGAGCTTTCCGGCATCCGCACACTGCTGGAGGCCGGTCACTCCGCCTCGGAGGCGATGCGCGGCCAGGCCCAGGCCTATCTTGAGGCCCAGCAGGCCAGGACGCAGGAGTACCTGGGCCAGGTCCAGATCGAGCCGGAGCCCGATTTTTATCCCTTCGTCGAACTGCCTACGGGCACCGAACCCCGGGATCTGCCGGACGGCAACCGGCTCTTCACCTTGCCCGACGGCATGATCCTGCGGACCACTGACGACCAGCGAATCTGCGTTATCGACGGAGGAGAACAGCAGGTCATCACCCCCGGACCCGGCACGGCCATCGAGGTCGCCCCGGGACGCCTTTACACCCTGGTCGAGTCCTATCTGCGTTCGACCCAGGAGACAGCCGGTATCAGCGGACTGCCTGCCGGGATCGAGCCGACCGCCATGGGCGCGGAACGCTTCGCGGTGGTTCTGCCCGAGGGCATCCGCCTCGACGTCGATCACCGGGAGCGGTTCATCACCCTGATCAACCCGGCCGGACCTATCGACATCATCGGCATCGGCCGTATCGAGGGCATCGGCGAAACCATCGCTGTCCGTCTGCTCTCCGGCGGAGCCAAGGGATTCCAGTGCGGCCAGTCCGGCCACGGCGGGCTGATCGAGGCGGACGGAACCATCCACCTGGGTCTAAAAAATGGTCTGGATCTGGTGGTCCGGTTCCAGGGAGAAGCCATTGACGACGGCACTTCGGAAAATGGCTGCTCTGGACAGTGCGGCCTCGACTGCGAGGAGCGTGCCTGATGAGCTACGATTTCCTCGGCAAGGGGTTGCGTTACCCGTTCCGGTTTCAGTCGCTATCCGGCGGCACACAGGTCTCGACCGCCACCTCGCGGGAGCACGAGCATATCCGCGAAAGCATCCTGCAGATCCTCGGCACCCGAATCGGCGAACGGTTCATGAATCCGGAGTTCGGCTCCCGGCTGAAGGATCTGGTGTTCGAACAGAACGACGAGGTGCTCAAGGGCCTGCTGCGCCATTACGTGATCGACGCCATCAATCGCTGGGAAAAGCGGGTGATCATCACGGAGGTGCGCTTCGATGACCGGCCGCTGAACATCGACGGCAACCTGCTACTGGTACATATCGCCTACCGGGTGATCCAGAGCCAGGTGGACGGCAACCTGGTCTATCCCTTCTACAGAGAAGACCCGAACAATCCCGCGCCCAGCTATCCGCAGCCGGAACCCGAGCCGGAACCCGAGCCGGAACCGCCGCCGGTGCGCAGCGTGCGCCTGTCGCCGGATGTGCGCTCACTGTTCAATCTGCTCTGGTTCGACGCGGCCGAGATGAGCCCCGATCCAGCGGATTCCTTCATCTGGCCAGCCGGGGAATACGAAGTCGCCTTCATCGAGGGAGCCTTTCAGGACCGCAACGGCAAGTGGATCGTCAGCGATCCGGGTGACAACCACGGCCATTACCTGACGTTCGAGGGAGCGCCCGAAACCGAAGCGCCCCAGAGCGAGCACGCCCTCTATCTGGCCGCGAGCGGTCTGGGCTTCGACACCCAGAGCCAGGCGGAAGAGAACGCCGCTGGCACCACTCACCGGATCACCACGTTGGAACCGGGCCGCATCGGTCTGTTCTATTTCGAGGGCAAGAAGGAATCCCACTACCTCAATAACACCTCCGGGCAGCCCAATCCCGTCTGGCAACTGCGCGGCCCGCTCTGAGGCATCCCGCCTCCGACACATCCAGGCCCCTTCCGGTAAGTAACCGGCGTGGCGAGAGCATCAGGCGCTCTCGCATAACCGCCGAAAACCGGAGAGACCATGGGCCGCGCAAGCATCGGATACATCAACAAGGATTACGAATCGATCCGTCAGGAGCTGCTGGCGAAAATCCCGCAGCTCACCGACCGCTGGACCGATTTCAACCACTCCGATCTCGGCGTCGTCCTGCTCGATCTGTTCTGCGGCGTGGGCGACATGCTGGCCTACTACCTGGACGCCCAGGCGGCGGAGGCCTTTCTGCCCACGGCCCGCCAGCGGCAGAACGTCATCAACCTCTGCAAGCTCATCGGCTACCGCCTGGATTCGCCGGTGGCCTCCACCACCACGCTGCGTTTCCGCATCTCCGCCCCGCTCGGTAAGGACCTGACCATTCCGGCGGGAACGGCCTGCCGCGCCTTGCTGAATGACGGCGAAGCGGATTTCGAGACGGTCGAGGACGGCCTGATCCCGCGTGGCGTGCTCTCGGTGGAGATTCCGGCCCGGCAAGGCGTGCGCCGCACCGAGACCTTCACGTCGACGGGGCTGCCATCCCAGCGCATCCGCCTGACCGGCGACGTCATCGCCCAGGGCACCATCACCGTTACGGTGGGGGACGACGCCTGGAGCGAGGTCGATCACTTCCAGGACAGCCTGGCCGACAGCCGCCATTTCATGGCCGACCTGGACGCCCTCGACATCTCCACCCTGATTTTCGGCGACGGACAAAGCGGCGCTGTACCCGCTCAGGGAAGCGCCATCGCCGTCAGCTATCTGCAGACCATCGGGGACCAGGGAAATCTCGGTCCGAACCGGATCACTCAACTGCTGAGCCCGATCTACCTCGACGGAGGCCAGGTTCCTCTGACCGTAACCAATCCTGTGCCCGCCACCGGCGGCGCTTCGCGGGAAGCCCTCGAACACGCCCGCCGACAGGCACCGGCGGAGCTGCGCAGTCTCTGGAAAGCCGTCACCCTGGAGGATTACCAGGCGCTCGCCGAAGGTTACCCCGGCGTCGCCAAGGCCAAGGTGCTCGACACCAATGCCTGCCAGAACATCCGCTATTACAACGTCCAACTGGCCATCGCCCCCAATGGCGGCGGCATGCCCTCGGCGCTGCTCAAGCGGGACCTCGCCGAGTTTCTTGAACGCCGCAAGGTCATCACAGTCGAGATCAACCTGTTCGACCCGATCTACCGGCCCGTTTCCATCGACGCCGAGGTCTACATCTGGCCCGGTGAACCGCTGGAAAACGTACGCAGCCGCATCGAAGCTGCGCTCACCGATTTTTTTTCTTTCGACCGGGTCTCCTTCGGCCAGACCATTCACTTCTCCGACCTGGTGGCCCTGATCGATGGCGTGCGCGGCGTCAGCCACATGCATCTCTACGCGCCCCAGCAGGACATTGAGCTGCGCCACAGCGAAATCCCGGTTCTCGGCACCGTCAACCTAGATCTGCGGAGGGCCGGTTGATGTCTGATTGGTTCAAGGACAATCTGCCCGGCCTGCTGCCGCCGCTTTACGAGCACAACGACGAGGCCGGTGACCTGCGCACCTTTCTGAGCCTTCCCGCCGGAACGCTCGACGAGCTCAAGCAGGCCATCGACGATTTCCCGACCATCTTCGACGTCGATCACTGCGACGAGCGCTTCCTGCCGCTGCTGGCGAGACTGGTCGGCCTCGAAGTGGACGGCACCTGTTCGCCGAACTGCCAGCGCCGCCGCGTGCGGGAGGCGGTCGAAATCTATCGCCGCAAGGGCACCATTCCGGCCATCGAACGCGACTTCGACGCGCTCGGTTGGCAGGGGGAACTCCAGGAAACCTTCCGCTCGGCGCTGCGTCTCAATGCCCGCTCCCGACTCAGCAGCGCCAAACTACCCGGGCTGGTGTTCAGCCTCGGCGTGTTTCGCGTGCTGTGTCTCAACCAGACCGAGGGGCTGCGCGACGCCCTGGTGTTTCACCACCCGGCGGGCACCCGCTGTTTCTGGCTCCAGTTTCTCCTGGAATGGATCGAAGGCGGCGCGATGCTCGACTTCGGGCATGCCAACGCCGTGCGCAGGATCGTGCTGGCGTTCCTCGACGAGACCTTCGTCCTTGGCCGCTCCTCGCTCGGTTCCTGCCGTCACCTGACCAACAAGCAGAGGGCCTGGGAGCTGCTGCAGCTCACCAGCACCACGGAGATGATCCCGGAGATCGACCGGGCCGCCGTGAAAGTCTCCCGTTTTCACGGCCGCCAGAACCGGATGCGCCTGAACCACAAGGCCCTCAACGACTGGCGGCTTCCGTACACCCGCGTCGGCGAGGATCGGGTTTCCTTCTGCACGCCCATCTACACCGGCCGTGACTTCGAAGGGGATGTGCTGGAAAGCGGCTTCGGGCTGGGCGAGAGCCATCTCAACCGCAAGCCGCTGACCCATGGCGAGACCGCGCTGCGCTACTGCTTCCGGCAGAAGGATTTCTTCTTCGATACGCAAGCGGAACCGGTCGAGCGGGCGGAGGCCAAGTATGACCTGCGCCTGCCCCTGGAATCCCGGCACCGCCTCTGTTTCCAACTTGGCCGCGCCAGGCTCAACGCTGGTCTCGACCTCACCGCCAACCAGGGCGGCATCAGCAATCTGCTGCTCGCCTCCACCGCTGGCTGCGACGCGGACGTCACCCTGGCCGTGGACCGGATCGACCGATGGCGGCGGAGAGGGCCTGTGTTCCGGCTCAACGCGAACACCCTGAACACCCGGTATCTGAGCAATGCGAATCTGACCGGCGAACGGGCCTCGCTTGAAGTCTACGTGGACACGGGCTCTCTCCAGCGCCATCGGGTCGAGACCATGAAGCTGGGCGCGAGCCCGCTCAACACCACCGGCCTGCGCCTCTCCGTTGATCGGACCCGCCCGATGCGCGTCAGCCGCATGCGCCTCAACCAGGCCGGATTCCGCTGGTCGCGGCCGTCCTACCGTTGGCTGTTCCGTCAGCAGGATCTGCACGCACCGACGCAGGCCGGGTTCGAGGCCGCCACCAATAACTATCGTGCCACCCAGTGGCCCACCTGAAGGAGAACCCATGGCGATTCACCTCTATCTTGACGAAGCGCTGACTCAGCAGATTTCCGAGGGGGATTTCAGCAGCCCCGAGGCCGAGAGCTACAACGGCACCGATGGCGACATCAAGGATCGGCAACTCTACGTCGCCAACGAGCAGACGGGCCTTGCCTCGGCCATCGACGCGGCGCAGCCCTCCATCGCTTTGGCCGAACCGCGCTTTGCCGACGGCGAACTCATCATCATCGACGGCGAGCAGATGCTCATCGAAAGCGGCGGCGGCACCGCCAATCTCACCGTGCAGCGGGGCGTGGCCAACACCGCTCCGGCCGCGCACGACGCCGGAACGACCGTCTATTCCGGCTACGACTACACCGGGCTGGTGCTCGATCCCATTGATGAGACCGGCACCGACGAATCGGTCTGGTACCGCCTGGCCCTGACCCAGGCCGGACTCGACACCGCCACCCAGGGCGCACCGCTGAATCTAGGCGACAAGGCCTTCCAGCAGACGCTGTCTTTCTGGCGGCGCTGCACCGTGCTCCCGGGCACCCCGGTGCAAAACAAACTCGACATCAAGCTGCGCCTGACCGGCACGGAAAACCCGATTCTCTAAGGAGGCCGCCATGGCATACCACAGCATTCAAGGACTCGCCCACGGTCGGCTCGACCTGCTCAATCAACTGCGGACCTTCCTGGTGACCACCACCGGCTGGACCCTGCACGACGACCAGTCGGCCGACTCGCAGCCGTATTTCGTCTTTAAGTCGCAAGGGGAATCCGGGGCCGAGGACGTCTATCTACAGTTCCGTATCAGCACCACCTCCGGGCGGATTCACGTCGCTGCATTCCAGTATTGGGACGCGGCCACCCACACCGGCGTCAACGAGGCTTCGCACACCAGTTACACCTACCTGCGGGTGGAGGACAGCGCCGACTTCATCTTCTGGCTGTTCGCCGATCTGGATCACGTCTTCGTGGTCACCAAGCTCGTCTCCACCTACTACGGCCATTACAGCGGATTGCTGAAACGGTTCTGGTCTGGGGCCGTCGCGCTCACGCAGGCGGCGGTCACCGCCGGAAGCGGCGTGGTGATTCAGGTCAACGACGCCACCGTGGTCACGCCCGGACAGGACTATGTGATCAAGGACGACGCGGGCATCGAACGCGTGCGGGTGAGCGCCATCGACACCGCTGCCACGCCGAACACCATCACCGTCGAGACTCTCGTTCGGGATTACGCCTCGGGAGCCAAGATCGGCGAGGACCCGCAGCCGGTCATCAACAGCTACTACAACGCGCCGGGCACATTTTACGCCGTGAACAAGTTCGACGGCTGGACCTCCGCGTCCGGCCAGCAGGGCCGCTGCGGCGCGGCCCACGGCGGTCTCCAGGGCGAAACCGATCCGGAAATGCGCTACGGCACCACCATCCTTTTTCCCTGGCTCGCCTCGATGTCCGGCTCCGCCGCCTACCAGGAACTGCGCGGCGAACTCATCGAGATCTTCGCCGTGGGCGGCGGCAACGTCGCCTCTGAAGACACCATCCAGATCGGAACGGACAGCTACCGCGTGTTCAACCTGACCACCGGCGGCTGGTGCGCGGTGAAGGAGTAACGCCATGGCAACGCATAGCGGAAAGCTCAAACCCATCAGCACGATCACCGGCCAGCGTCGTCCGGAAACGCTTATGTCCATGAACCGGGGCCAGGCGCTCAAGCTCAGCGGGAGGATTCGCCGTGGCCGTGCATAAGGGACAACTGGCATCCATTACCACCCGCCGAGGCATCCGGCGGCCGGATCTGCTCGCCATCGGCGCGGCGCAACCCGGAGCGCTCTTCGAGCTGTTTTCCGGGGCACCGGCCAGGCGCACGGTGATGATCCGGGCCGACAGCGCAGTACGGGTCGCCCATCGGCTCGAACGTCGGTCCGACCTCGCGCTTCGCGTGAACAACCGCCTGAACCGGAACACCGACCTGTGGCTCGTCGTCCATGGCCGTCTGGGCGCCGATGCCGACGCGGCGGTGCGGGTGACGCGCCCCTGGCTGCGGAGCATCGACACCAGCGTCCGGACGTCCGGCGCACACATCAGCCGATCCGACACCGTTCAGCGCATCGCGATCCCGGCCGGGCTGCTGGCCGACACGCGCCAGATCCTGTTCGCGGTGCTCATCGATCAAGACCACGAAATTCAGACCTAAAGGAGAACAGCAATGGCACTGGGACTCATCGTCAAAACCGGCCGGATACTGACGGCCAAACTCCTCCTCGGCCAGGCCGTGGACGGCATCACCCACTGCGCCATCGGCGACGGGGATGCCAGCTTCACCGACCCGCAGAATCCGCCCGCGCCGGACATCGGCCAGACCGGGCTCAGAAACGAACGCGCCCGCAAGCGCTACTACAAGCGAACCTTCCTCAAGGAGGACGCCGAAGGGGCGCTCCTGGTCAACGGCGTGCGCTATCTCGAAACCGGCGAGGAGACCAACACCATCGGCATCTTCTTTCGCTTCGACGAGGCCGAGGCCAACGGCATCACCATCCGCGAATACGGCTTCTTCGGTGGCGATGTGCAGTACGTGCAAAGCGTCACCGGGGATCTCGCCATGGGCGGCGTGTTCCATCAGGACATTAACCCGACCGGCGAGGTGCTGCGCCCGGGCTACCTGTACGAGGTGAAGAACATTCCCGACTTCAACAAGATTTCCGACACCCGCGTGGAGCTGGTCGGGATCATCAAGATCTAACTGGAGGATTCAAACATGAGCATCTCACGCGAGACATTCGACCCGACCAAGAATTACAAGCGCATCCGTTACCATCAGGATCGCGACCTGCTGGATTCCGAACTCAACGAGCAGCAGGACATCATCAACCTGGAGCGGCGCAAGATCGCCGACATCCTGTTCAAGGAAGGCTCCATCATCATGGGTCTGGAGGTCAGCGCGGCCGCCAACGTCCTGACCCTGGCCCCGGGCGTGGTCTACATCGACGGCCATCTCGAACAGGTGAGCGGCGCGACCCTGACCTATGATCCGGCCACCACCAGCGGGGCCGATTACGTTTACGTGGAGCTGCTGAAGTACAACTACGGCTACACCCAGGACCCGGCCCTGATCAATCCGGCCACCGGCGAGCCGACCGCCGAGCGGGAAAAATGGGTTCTCTCTCTCAAGGCGACGGATACCAGCGGCCAGACACTGCCCAACAACGTGGCCGAGCGCCGGGTGATCCCGATCTACAAGTTCGACCGCGAGAGCGGAGACGTCACGCCGACGGTGCAGGAGAAGTCCAACCTCTACCTGCGGGATCTGCTGGGCACGCTGCCCGGCAGCCGGATCACCGTTTCCTCGATCACCGAGGACCAGCTCTCATTCGCCGCCGCCGAGGGTCTCAACTCACTGATTCAGAACCTGGCCGAGCGCACCTTCGACCAGGCCGGAAGCTATCTGGTGCGGGGCTTCGACACCTTCATCGGCGGCGTCGATGACGACAGCGTGGAGGCGATCACCAACGCCGGACGCGCCTACATCCAGGGCTTCCGGCATCAGCGCGATCTGCCCACCTCGACCCTGGTGCCCAAATCCATCGCCACCAAGTCGGTGCGCGGCGAGCAGAAAACCTTCGACATCAACAAGCGCCGCTATCCGGTCAACTCCACCCCGCTCAAGGAGACGACCCAGGTGGAGGCCATCGTCGAGATCACCCGCAACGTCACTCGCGGCTCGGTGGGCGGCGGCGAAGACCTGCTCGATCCCAATCCCGTGGTGGACATCCTCGAGGTCAGCCAGGGAGCGACCATCTTCCAAGAGGGCGTGGACTGGCAGCAGTCGGGCAACCATGTCGACTGGCTCGGCTCCGGCAACGAACCGGCCATCGGCACCACCTACACGGTGCGCTGGACCTACACCAAGCAGATGGTCAAGGGCACCGACTACGTTGACAGCGGCTGGTTCGGACAGGCCAACCATCCGGCGGCCGGAAACTATTTCTATCTGGTGACCGCCTACAACGCCACCGGCGAGACGGCCTTCAACGCCGCTGCGGTCATCGCCCGGGCCACCGCCGCCGGGGAGATGAACAAGCTCTCCTGGCTGCCGGTCAGCGGCGCGACCGGCTATCGCGTCTACCGGGCGGCCACCAACGGCGCACGCACCGATTACAAGCGCCTGATGGAGCTGGGCAGCGAGGCGCTCTCCTACGTCGACGACGGCGTCGAGGAGATCGGCACCGCTTCGCCTCCGTCCACCAACACGGCCGGACTCACCATGTCGCCGGTGCAGCTCGAGCTGGGCAACCTCAACGTGATCAACTTCGGGCGCGGCAGCCTCGGCGACCAGCCGGTGAACGGTTCCAACTGCAGCCTGGACTACGACTATTACCTCGGCCGTCGCGACATCGTTTACGCCACCACCACCGAGATCAAGCGGCTGGAAGGGGCTCCGGCCGATTTCCCGAAGCTGCCCATCGTGCCGGAAAACGCCCTGGGGCTGTGCAGCATCGACTGCCCGCCCAACTCCACCGACATGGAGATCCGCAACTTCGGCCTGACCCGCATCACCATGGACCAGATCCACGACATCATTCAGGACGTCGAGGACCTGAAGTACAACGACGCCCAGTACCAGATGAACAACGAGCTGCAGAACCGGGACGCCCAGACCAAGAAAGGCATCTACTCGGACGACTTCTCGAACACCGCCCAGTCGGACATCTACCACGCCGAATGGGACGCCCGGGTGAACGAGATCGCCCGCTTCGTCGCGCCGGACCGCATTCCGCACTCCACCGTGCTCTCGGTCGATCAGGCGGGCAGCAACGCCAGCTTCTTCGGCAGCCTGGCGCTGTTGCCGGGCAACGAGACCGTGCTGGTGGAGCAGAACGACTGGTCCGAGGAGCGCAACATCAACCCCTATGCGGTATTCGACAAGCCCCCGGCCATGCTGCAGATCACGCCCAACCTCGGGCGGCGCGGCCAGACCGGGATCGCCGTCACCGGCATCAACTTCACCCCGAGCAAATCCGGCATCGTGCTGCGCTGCGACGGCCAGGTGATGGCCAGCAACCTGATCAGCGACGAGGCCGGTCGGGTCAGCGCCTCCTTCACCATTCCGACCAACGCCCGCAACGGCAACCGCATCGTGGAGATGGCCGACGGCGTCTACTCGGCCCGGGCCAGCCTGCAGATCAATGATCCGCTGGTCATTACCCGCATCGAGCGCATCATCGAGAACCGCATCATCCGCGTGCCCGTGGTGCAGGTGGTCTGGCGCACTCAGACCATCTTCGTACCCCGTGACCCGCTGGCCCAGACCTTCAGCTTCACCCAGAACCAGGTGATCTCCAGCATCGGACTGCAGTTCACCGCCAGGGACCCGAGCATTCCGGTCACGGTGCAGATTCGCGGCGTCACAACCGGTCTGCCCAACGGCGTGGTGTTCGCCGAGAAGGTGCTGGCCCCGAACGAGATCAGCCTGAGCGGCGAGACCCGCATTCGCTTCGACGACCCGTTCTACGCCGAGGCCAACACCAGCTATGCCGTGGTGCTGCTGACCAACAGCACCAACTACAAGGTGCGCACCGCCACCCTGGGCAAGATGGGCCGCTGGGGTATCATCACCCGGCAGACCTATATGGAGGGCGTGCTGCTGGAGAGCTCCAACGCCGAGACCTGGACGCCGCTCAACGGCTCCGACCTGGCGATGAAGATCTACGGCTACAACTTCCAGTCCGAAGGGATGATCCGCTTCCAGCCGATCACCGGCGTGCAGTTCTCCGACATCAACCTCGACGAGTACTCGGCCATCCCCCAGGGCACAGGCCTCGACTGGGAATACTCCACCGACGGCGGCGTGACCTGGGACGCCATGGTTCCCGCCGAGGAGGAACGGCTGCCCAACCTCGCCACCCGGGTCCAGATCCGCGTGCGCCTGAGCAGCTCGCTTGCCAACGACACCCCGGCCATCAACTTCCGCGACGTCAACCTGGTGGGCTACCTCAACAAGACCACCGGTGCCTACCTGACCCGCGAGAATGAGCTGACCCAGGGGGTGGAATCGACCAAGGCCTATGTGCAGATGCAAATCCCCAGCGGCACCACCCTGCAATGGTTCGCCAGCAACGACGGCGGCCTGACCTGGGAGGCGATGACCATCCAGGAGACCCGGCCCATCGACGAGAACTGGACCGAGTACACCCTGGTGCGAACCTTCACCGACAACACCGGCAACAAGGTCCGCTACAAGGCCGAAATGACCGGCACGCCGCTGATCTACCCGCGCATCCATTCGCTGGGCGCGACCCTGAGCTAAGGAGGCACGGCCATGATCGTTCGACGCAAAGGCGGCCTGACCGAGTTCATCCCCACGCCGCAGGAGAAGCGCGATGGCCTGATCCGCGACCACGCCCTGGGCCTGCTGGAGAATCTGCACCAGCGCCTGGCGCGGCTGGAACGGGCGTCAAAGCTCCCGGCCACCGAAGCGGAGGCCTTCACGGCGCTGCTGGCGCGGATGCGGGCCGACGAGTCGCGCAACCTCGAGCTGCACGCCAGCCTGATCACCTCTGACACCGCCTCCGGCTGACCGGCTCACTGCCACCGCCAAGATAGAAACCCCGGATACGGCCAGCCCGTTCCGGGGTTTCTGCCGCCTGTGCGCCGCCAAATCCGGCCAAACTCGCAAGTCATTGAAAATAAACGTGTTAAATGTCTGCTTCGGCTGTTCTTCTACTTGATTTGTGTCCGGAAAGAAGCATTCATTCATGGTGTAAGCGGAGGCTGAAAAGCCTTGCCTGACAACGACTTAGAAGCGCCATGAACGACGGAGGCACGCATGAACCTGAAAGAGATCCACTACGGGATCGAGATCGAGACCGTAAAACGCACCCGGGAGCAGATCGCCTGGGCCATTCACTCGGTGGTGGGCGGCACGGTCCGCCATGTCGGCATCCCCAGCAGCTACGACCCCTGGGAGGTCGAGGACCTGCGCGGCCGCGTCTGGAAGGTAGTGGGGGACGCCTCCCTGACCAGCGTCCCGGCCCATCTGCGGGCCGAGGTGGTCAGCCCGGTGCTCGGCTACGACGACATCCCGCAACTGCAGGAGGTGGTCCGGGCCATCCGCCGCGCCGGGGGCAAGATCAACAGCCAGTGCGGCATCCACATCCATATCGACGCCGCGCCCTTCGACGGCAGGCACCTGGGCAACCTGGCCAAGATCATCTACAAGCAGGAGCCGCTGATCCTCCACGCCCTCGGCATCAGCCGCGACCGGCTCAACCGCTACACCCGGCCGGTCAGCGACGAGCTGATCCAGCGCATCGAACAGCATCGACCCCGCACCAAGGACCAGCTCAACCGCATCTGGTACGGCTACCACAACCGCCAGCCCCAGCACTACGACAACAGCCGCTATCACGGGGTCAACCTGCACAACGTCTGGTACCGGGGCACGGTGGAGTTCCGCTGGTTCGAGGCAACCCTCCATGCGGGGCGGATCAAGGCCTACCTGCAGTTCTGCCTCGCCGTCGCCGCCAAGGCGCTCAATGGTCGGGCAGCCTCCAGCCGCAAGCGGGATTTCGATCCCCAGAGCGCCAAGTACGACTTTCGGGTCTTCCTGCTCCACCTCGGACTGATCGGCGACGAGTTCAAGACCGCCCGCAAGCATCTGATGGCCAACATGCCCGGCGACGCCGCCTTCAAGAACGGACGCCCCAAACCGGAGGACGTCCTTCCGGACGAACCCGAAACCACCACTCTCACCAACGAGGCCGGGCAAGTTCCCGGCCTCACTGTTTAAGGAGGTGCCCCATGAAGATTCTGATCCGCTCCACCACGCTGGACGGCGAACCGATCCCCGGCAGCGGGGAAACCCTGCAAGCCGCCGACTGCCTCGAAGTTGTCGAGCTGATGCGCGGCCAGACGCCGTTTACCGCCAGCCGAGCACCCCGGGACTACATGACCGAGGTGCTCTCAGGCATCGAAGGCGGGCCGACCCAGCCTTTGCCGGAGGACGCCGCCGCTGCGGCCGCCGAGTTTCTCACCCGTCTGGCGCGGCACGGCCTGATCGAGTTCCTGCCTGACGACAAGGCCAGCGATCCCTGGCCGGAACGCTTCCTCGAAGCCCTGGAGACGGTGCGGCTCTCCGGGCGCACCAACATGCTCGATCACCCGGAGGTGACCCGGCTGATCGCCGAGATGGGCTACCCGGAGGTGGCCGAGTGGCTGGCTGACCACCGGCGCGAATACGCGGCCTTCGTCCTCGAGGGGACGAGACCGCTCGGCAAGAACTTCGGCGGCAAGGAGGACCCGGCTCCATGTGCGGACAAGTAGGCATCATCTTCGGCCGCAAGCGCAGGAGGCCCGACGAGCGGGATTACCTGTGCGAGCTCTTCATCCGCATGCTGCTGCACAGCGAGGAGCGCGGCCCGCACGCCTCCGGTCTCGCCTGGCTCAAGACAGACGGCAGCCACCGCATCTTCAAGCGGCCGATGCGGGCGCACGAGCTGGTCTACGAGAAGCCGTTCCAGGAGCTGCTCGGACAGGTCGACAACGAGACCACCATCCTCATGGGACATACCCGCTGGCGCACCCGGGGCAACGAGTTCAACAACCGCAACAACCATCCCATCCGGGCCGGGATCGTCATCGGCACTCACAACGGCACCATCTACAACGCCGATTATCTGTTCTGCCGTCTGGGGCTGCCGCGCTACGCCGAGGTGGACAGCGAGCTGATCTTCCGCCTGGCCGACCGCTTCGCGCCTGAAGGCCCCATCGACCAGGAGGGGCTGAAGAAGGCGCTTGCCCTCTGTCGCGGCCAGATGAGCGCCGTGCTGGCCTCGCGACTCGACCCCGGCACCATCACCGTGCTCAAGGGCAACAAGCCGCTCTGCCTGCGCATCCACCGCCAGCATCGGGTGGTGCTCTACGCCTCGGACGACGCCTTTATTGACTTTGCCGTGGACAACGAGAAGGGCTGGCGCGAGCTGGAGGTGCCGCCCATGACCATGCTCACCATCCGCCACGAGGATGTGCGGGCCATCGACAACAGCGAATTCCGCTTCATACCCCAGGAGCGCAAAGGGACACTGCCCGAAGGAGTGAATGCATGAACAATGGAGACAGCGCGAAGCTGAACACAAACCCGGAAGACAGACCCGAGACCATCCTCCGGCTCTTCGTCTACGGTACCCTGAAACGGGGCTACTGGAACCATCAACGCTTCTGTGTCCAGGCTCGCAGCATCGAACCGGCCGTGGTTTGGGGCAGGCTCTACCACCTCCATGCCGGGTTCCCGGCGCTTGATGTGCCGGAAGGTCTGATCCTGGATAGGGGCACTGCCGATCCGCTGGCGGACGCCCGCAGGCAGCAGAAGATCGGCACGCCTCGCTTCGGCCGCCCGACTGGAGACTGGGATCTGATCCATGGGGAACTGGTGACCTTCACCGACCCGCAGCGCGACCTGCCGCCCATCGACCGGTTGGAAGGCTTCCGGCCCGGCGGGCACAGCATGTACCAGCGGGTGATGGTGGCGGTGCTGTGCGGGCGCACCTCGAAACCAGCCTGGACCTATTGGATGCCATGCCCGTCTCGCGGGGAGAGAATCGCCAATGGCAACTGGGAGCGCTTTTGAGCTGCCGTCTGCGGCCTTTTGCGGCTGAAAGCGGTTGACAATCGGCTCCAGGAAATGTAATTTAAGAGCCTGTTAAGTTGGGATTATTGTGCTCGACGACCAGGCTTCCGCCGCTGGCGGATATGACGAAAAAGCGAAAGCGTCCGACAGGAGCTGAAAGAAATGGCCGAGATTGAAGACCGCTGGTTATCGGTGGACGAGATATGCAAATACCTCGGGGTCAGCAGTGACACCGTGTATCGCTGGATCGACCGGTTCGGTATGCCAGCGCATCGCATGGGCCGACTCTGGAAGTTCAAGAAGGATCAGGTCGACGCCTGGGTCGAGGCCGGTGGCGCGTCCGCCGACTCGTCCAAGGAAGATGTAGGCAAGGATTCGAAAAAATGAAAAACGGAACACAGGCTAAAATCGGAGCGACGCCAAGCCGGAAGGTCTATGCCGTCGACTTGTTCTGCGGGGCGGGCGGACTGACACATGGCCTCGTGAAGGCCGGTGTCGATGTCCGCCTGGGCGTGGACATCGATCCGGCTTGTGAACACCCCTACGTCGCCAACAACAACGCCAGATTCCTGCTCAAATCGGTGGAGGAGCTGGAAGCCAGCGAACTGGAGCGCCACTACAGAAAGAACGGGATCAAACTCTTGGCTGGTTGCGCTCCATGCCAGACCTTTTCCACCTACAACCAGAAGGCGACGGAATCCGACAAGCGCTGGTGGCTCCTGTTGCAGTTTTCGAGACTCGTGGACGAACTGTCACCGGATCTGGTGACCATGGAGAACGTTCCGCGACTGATCGAGCAGAACGTTTTCGACGAGTTCGTGGCCGACCTCGAAGGCAACGGGTACTCGGTCGCATACCGGGTGGTCAATTGCGCCGAATACGGCGTCCCCCAACAGCGCAACCGTCTGGTGTTGCTGGCGTCCAAGCTCGGCCCGATCTCACTTCTGACTCCCGAGCAGTTCGGCAAGAGGCCGAGAACCGTCAAGGAGGCCATCGGCAACCTGCCTCCTCTGGAGGCCGGAACGAGCCACCCGAAAGACCCTCTGCACCAGTGCTCCGCTCTTTCCGAAATCAATATGCGTCGCATAAAGGCATCCAGGCCCGGGGGAACATGGCGTGACTGGCCCAGGGAGTTGGTGGCCGACTGCCACAAGAAATCTTCCGGGAAGACCTATCCCAGCGTCTATGGCCGCATGACCTGGGACGATCCCGCCCCAACGATGACGACCCAATTCTTCGGGTTCGGTAACGGCCGCTTCGGCCACCCGGAGCAAGACAGAGCTATTTCACTCAGAGAAGGCGCGATCCTGCAGAGCTTCCCACCGGATTACGAGTTCACTCGACCGGGAGAACAGGTCTGCCAGAAGTCCATCGGCAGGCTGATCGGCAACGCCGTTCCCCCCATCCTTGGAGAAGTAATCGGGGTCAGCTTGCTGTCACACGTATCGGAAGCAACCAAGAAAGCGTATCGGTCGAGACGGAGGAACCGGTCACAATGACAACGACAAGCGCAAGTTCAGCGAACGGTGTCGTTCGTTTCGGTGCCGTTCCCGAGCCCGGTCAACTCGTCGAAGTCCGACGTCGTCAATGGGTGGTCACCGATGTTTCCAGTGGAGCCTTGTCACCGGCGAGCAACGGTGACCAACACCTCGTCGGCCTGTCATCCCTGGACGAAGATTCCATGGGCGAAGAGATCCAGGTCGTCTGGCAGATGGAGGCCGGAGCCCAGGTCCTGGAAAAGGCGGGTCTGCCGTCGATCACCGGCTGGGACAGTAACGACCGCCTGGAAGCCTTTCTCGACGCCGTTCGCTGGGGAGCCGTCACCAACGCGGATCGTTCTTTTCTGCAATCGCCTTTCCGGAGCGGGATAACCATCGAGGACTACCAGCTCGATCCGTTGGTTCGAGCCGTCGAGATGGCCCGTGTCAATCTCCTCATTGCGGACGACGTCGGTTTGGGTAAAACGATCGAGGCGGGACTGGTCATCCAGGAGCTGCTCGTCCGTCATCGCGCCAGGACCGTGTTCGTCGTTTGCCCCGCCAGCCTGCAGGTCAAATGGCAGACCGAGATGCAGGAGAAATTCGGCCTCGAGTTTCGGATCGTCGACACCGAGTACGTCAAGCGCCTCCGTCGCGAACGCGGTATCCATGTGAATCCCTGGACGTCCTATCCACGTCTCATCACCTCGATGGACTGGATGAAGAGCGGCGAGGGGTTCCGATTGTTGAAGGACGTCCTCCCTCCTCACATAACCTATCCGCGAAAATTCGACATTCTGGTCGTCGACGAAGCGCACAACGTCGCACCGGCGTCGGCGTCCATGTATGCCCTGGAAAGCCAGAGAACGCGGCTGATCCGCTCACTCGCTCCTCACTTCACCCATCGGCTGTTTTTGAGCGCCACACCCCACAACGGGTACCAGGAGTCCTTCACCTCGTTGCTGGAGTTGCTGGACGATCAGCGGTTCGCCAGGACGGTGATGCCGGACGAGAAACAGCTACATCGCGTCATGGTTCGTCGACTGAAGAGCGACATCGTCGACGCGAACGGCAAGCCGGTGTTTCCGGTGCGTAAGCTCGAAGGTCTCGAAATCGACTACTCGGAGGAAGAGCGGCAGATCCACGCCCTGCTCGGAGAGTACACGGCCGACCGTTCGAAGAGCGTCAAGGGCACGCGCTTCGAATATGGAACCGATTTCGTTCACATGCTTCTCAAGAAGCGTCTCTTTTCCTCGCCCATGGCTTTCGCGCTCACACTGGCGAAACATCGGGACACTCTTGAGCGCGGCAAGCCCAAAGGCGATCGCGACACCATGGACGATCGCATTCTGCGCAAGGCGATCCTGAAAACCGAAGAAGAGTATTCTGACGATTCACTGGTCGAAGAAGCCCAGCACGAAGCGGTCGAGGTGGTGGGCGAACTCGCGCCACCTCTGTCACGCGATCAGAGAGACATGCTCGACCGTCTCTCCGCATGGGGGGAGAAAGCACGCAACCGCGTCGACTCGAAAGCCAAGGCCATTCTCGACTGGCTCGAGAACCATCTGAAGACAGATGGACGCTGGAACGGAAAGCGAGTGATTCTGTTCACCGAATACCGGGCCACCCATTCGTGGCTCCATCAGATTCTCACCGCCAACGGCTACGGCGGCGATCGCCTGATGTACCTGCATGGAAGCATGCTGCCGGACGAGCGCGAATCGGTCAAAGCCGCGTTCCAGGCGCATCCGGACATTTCACCGGTTCGCATCCTGCTCGCGACCGACGCGGCCTCGGAAGGTATCGACCTCCAGAACCACTGTAACTACCTCATCCATGTCGAGATTCCGTGGAATCCGAATGTCATGGAGCAACGCAACGGCCGTATCGACCGCCATGGACAGAAGGAAGACGCCGTCTTCATCTGGCATCCGGTTGGGAAAGGCTTCTCCGCGAGAGCCGCCGACAGATCCGTCAAACCCGGCGATGTCGCGGGCGATCACGAGTATCTGATGCGTGCCGTCCTCAAAATCGACACGATCCGGGAGGATCTCGGCAGCGTCGGGCCGGTCATCGCCCGGCAGATCGAAGAAGCCATGCTCGGCAGGCGCAGCGGTCTTGATACCGCTTCTGCGGAAGCCAAGGCCGCCAAGGCGAGGAAGTTCGTCACGGCGGAAAAGCGTCTTCAGGAGCGCATCGCCCGCCTGCACGAAAGACTCATGGAAGCGAAGAACGATTTCCATCTGTCACCCGAACACATTTCGCGTGCGGTCGAAGTCGCTCTGGATCTGGCTGAAAAACCGCCGCTCCAGCCCATTACGAGAGGAGATGGAAAGCATACCGGTATGTTCAACGTTCCCGTCCTCCCCGGCTCCTGGGGCAGAGCCACCGTCGGACTGGAACACCCCCATACCGGCATTCGCCGCCCGATCACCTTCGATCACGATGTCGCCAAAGGTAGAGACGATGTCGTCCTGGCCCATCTCAACCACCGGTTGGTGCAGATGTGTCTGCGCCTGCTTCGGGAGGAGATCTGGAAGCTCGGCGACGTCAAGCGACTTCACCGTGTGGCGATCCGAACCGTACCCGACAGTGAATTGACAGTCCCTGCGGTGGCGGTCTGGTCGCGCTTGGTGATCACCGGCGGAGACCACCATCGCCTTCACGAAGAGCTGACCCTCGCCGGTGGCGAACTCGAACACAAACGGTTCGCCCGGATTTCCCAAGTCGGCAAGCTGGAAGCTCTGGTCGCCCAAGGTTCGCCTATCGAACCCGACCAGGCGCTGTTCGACGTTCTGAAGGACAGGTTCGAGCGCCACGAAGACGCTCTCATGGCCGCTGTCGAAGCGAGATCCAGGGACCGCTTGAAGTTTCTCGAGAACACCCTCGACCGGCGCATGAAAAGCGAAATCGCCGATGTCCGAACCGTTCTGGACGAACTCGAGGCCAGCATCCGCAAGGAGCTGAAGTCGGATCGCCAAGGCGGCCAGCTCTATCTGCCCGGGTTCTCGCCCGAGGAGATGGCGCAGGTGAAGAAAGACATCCATGCCCTGGAAGCCCGTTTGGCTCGGATTCCGGAAGAGCGGGAGGAAGAAAAGGCCGCGATCGAAAAACACTACGCCAACCCGGTGGATCGAACGTTCCCGGTGGCCGTCGTGTTCCTCGTTCCGCAATCACAGGCAAGGAGGGTCTGATCCGGCATGAAGAATCTATCCAAACACGCCGAATGGCTCTCCCTGATCGAGATATCCGGCCCGTTCCTGACCGTATCCATGCTGGACAAGGCGTTCCCGCAAGGGCTGGAAGCGGTGGAAACTCCGCGACGTCAGAAACTCAGGGCCGCCTACGAGGAATGGCGCGAGGCGGTGGACCAGGAAGACAGGCTGTTGCCGGAATTGCACCGGGAATGGGTCCGTCTGGTGCTGACGGAAATGCTCGAATACGACCACGAATCCCTCGTCCACGCGGGCGACTGGCCGGACGAACTCCCGAGCGTTTCGTCGCAGGAACACGCCGGGACGTTCAAACCCGACTGGATCGTCCGCTCTCCCGCAGACGGAAAGCCACGCCTGTTCATCACGGTTCTGCCGCCGGACACCGATCTCGAATCCGTCCAGCGAGGTGATGGCTGGCCCGTTTCCCTCCAGGAGCGCATGACCCTGCTCTGCCGCGCCCATGGCGTGCGCGTGGGGCTTCTGACCGATGGCGAACGTTGGATGCTGGTCAACGCGCCGGTGGGTTCCACCTCCAGCCAGGCGTCCTGGTACGGCCGTCTCTGGTTTCAGGAGCCGATCACGTTGAAGGCCTTCCAGTCGCTGCTCGGTGTCCGGCGCTGTTTCGGCCCGGCGGAAGACACCCTGGAATCGCTTCTGGACGAATCCCTCAAGCATCACGAGGAGGTCACGGACACCCTCGGCGAGCAGGTTCGTCGTGCGGTCGAGGTACTCGTGCAGTGTCTCGACAAGGCCGACGAGGACCGCAATCGGGAACTGCTCCGCGACGTGAAACCCGCCGAGCTATACGAGGCCGGACTGACCGTGATGATGCGGCTGGTGTTCGTCCTCTGCGCCGAAGAGCGCGGGCTGCTCCTTCTCGGTGATTCGGTCTACGACCGGTGCTATGCCGTTTCCACCCTGCGCGGGCAACTGGCGGAAGAAGCCGATCGGTACGGGCCGGAAGTGCTCGACCGGCGTCACGATGCCTGGGCCAGATTGCTCGCCGTGTTCCGGGCCGTCTATGGCGGTATCGAGCATGAAAGCCTGCGGATGCCCGCCTTGGGCGGCTCGTTGTTCGATCCCGACCGTTTCCCGTTCCTGGAGGGCCGAGCCAAGGGCACCGGTTGGCGGGATACCTCGGCCGCGCCGCTACCGATAGACAACCGCACCGTGCTGTTGCTTTTGAACTCGCTGCAGATTTTGGAGCAGTCCGGCGGTGCGCTGCTGCTGTCCTACCGGGCGCTCGATGTCGAGCAGATCGGGCATGTCTACGAAGGCCTCCTCGAACACACCGTGGCTCGCGTTCCCCGCGTGACCCTGGGCCTGCAGGGATCACAGAAGGCGAAGAACCCGAACGTGGCTCTCGCGGAACTGGAATCGGCCCGTCTGGACGGCGAGGCGGCGCTCGTCAAATTGGTTCTGGACGTCACCGGACGGAGCGAATCGGCCATCAGGAACGGCCTGTCCAAGCCCGCCGACGACACGGTCTTCGGGCGGGTGTTGGGTGTCTGTGGTGGAGACACCGCATTGGCCGAACGTATCCGGCCCTTCACGAATCTGATCCGCACCGACGCCTGGGACGATCCGATCGTCTATCGCGACAATTCGTTCATGGTCACCCTCGGGGCCGACCGGCGTGAGACCGGCACCCACTACACCCCGAAATCCCTCACCGAAAGTATCGTCACCACCACGCTCGAACCTGTGGTGTACGTCGGCCCGGCCGAGGGCAAGCCCCGCGAGGAATGGGCGCTCAAGTCGTCTCGGGAGATTCTCGACCTCAAGGTTTGCGATCCCGCCATGGGTTCTGGGGCCTTTCTCGTTCAGGCCTGCCGCTATCTCGGTGAGAAGCTGGTCGAGGCCTGGCTCCACGAAGAGGCGGCCGGAAAGGCCATCACCGTCGACGGCGCGGCGCTCGACCAGCTCGGTGCGGAGGAACCCCTGCCGTCCCAGCTCGACGAACGGCTGACCATCGCCCGTCGCCTGGTGGCCGAGCGCTGCCTGTACGGCGTGGACATCAACCCGCTGGCCGTGGAGCTGGCCAAACTCTCCATCTGGCTGGTGACCCTCGCCAAGGGGAGGCCGTTCGGCTTTCTCGATCACAACCTCCGCTCCGGCGACAGCCTGCTGGGCATCCACCGGTTGGAACAGCTCACCGGGTTGCGGATGGATACGGAATCCGGACGGCAGTACCAGCTTCGCATCTTCGGCCAGAACGTCGAGGCGGCGGTCAACGAGGCCATCGAACTGCGCAAACGGCTCCGCGCCACGACCATTCGGGACATAAAGGATGTCGAGGCCATGGCTCGGCTGGATCGCGAGGCACGGCGGAAACTCGAATCCGTCGAACTGATCGCCGACGCCATGATCGGCGAAGCCTTCCGGTGCGGTGGCAATCTTCGGACACTCGATACCGCGCTGGACACGCTTGCGACCATGGCGGGCGATTTCCTGAGTGGTAACGAGAAGATGGGTGAGCAGATAGCTAGTCAGACGAAAACGGCCCTGGCAGTCGACTTGCCTGCGGGTAAGCCCATCAGAAAACCGTTCCATTGGGCTTTGGAGTTCCCCGAAGTATTCGAACAGGGCGGTTTTGATGGAATCGTCGGCAATCCACCGTTCCTTGGCAATCGCCTTTGGAAAAACGCATTGGGTGAGAACTTGCAGTGGCAATGCCAGATGGTGCTCGGCGCGTCGCCGGGCAAGATCGACCTGTGCGTCGTGTTCCATCGGCGGGCGGTCGATTTGCTTCGTCCCGATGGCTGCTACGGGATGCTGGCGACCAGCAACATCGCCGAAGGCAGCGCGATCGAAGTCGGTCTAGGCGTCATCGTCCGGAACGGAAGCATCTATTATGCGCGGAAAGGAATGCCGTGGCCGGGTTCGGCGGCCGTCGTCGTCGCCATCGTCGGCTTCTTCAAGGGTGCGTGGCAGGCCGATTGCGATGCCGATGAACGAAGCTGTCCGCGCATCGGTCCGAGGCTGGAGCCGGAGGCGGCGGACGTCTGGTTGCCGCAGGCGCTGCCTGATGCTCCGTTCACGTTTGAGGGCGTCAACAACAGCAAGGGACTGGCCTTTGTCATCACAACCGATAGTCCCTGGTTCGACCTGCTCAAGAACGAACCGGAAAGCCTGCTGAAGCCCTATATCACCGGCGACGACATCACCAGTTCGGCCTTGAACTGCATCAAGCGCTGGGCACTCGACATCGCCGACCTGGGCCTGGATGAGATTCGCCGCCGGTGGCCGGTGGCATATCGCTTCCTCGTCGAAGAGGTACAGCCGACACGTACGGTAGCGGCACTCAAGAGCTACAAGGGCTTGATCGACCGTTGGTGGCAGTTCTGGAACCATCGAGCCGATTTGATGCGCCGGATTCGGAGACGCAAGCATTTCATCGGCTACTCGAAGAACACCAAATATCCGGTCGGGTTGCTCGCGCCTTCGGGCTGGATTTACACCAACAAGGTCCTTTTGATCGGAATGGAGCGGGATGACCTCTACGCCATTTCCCTCAGCACCGGGTTCCGCGCATGGCTGGAGAAGTTCAGTGGCGGGAATCTCGGAGAGACGCTTTCGCTTTCTATCAGCGAATCGGTCGCCAAGTATCCGGTTCCAGAGAAAAACGTGGCATGTAAGAGCGTGGATGCGGCAACTCAGTTCAACCTTCTCGCGGTCGAGTTCAGCGCGGCACACGGCTGCGGACTGACCGACGTGATGAACGCCATCCATTCTCCAGACAACGCAGACTCGACGATCGGCGAACTACGACGCCTGCTCTCCGTCATCGACGGCGAGGTCGCCGCCGCCTACGGCTGGAATGACATGGAAGTGACCTATGACTTCCGCCCGTTCGACGGCGGTTCCGCGAACGACAAATGGCGTTGGGCGCTATCTGCCGAGGCCACATCCAGACTGTTGGACAGGCTCGTTGCGCTCAACCGCGAACGGATAGAGGCAAATGGGAACATACCTACTGCTGCCAGAGGAACCAAGCGTGGGCGTCGTGCGAAAAACACGGTGGAATCGAAATTCGGCGGGCTGTTTGATGGAGAACGATAACGATGAATGATCATTCGAAAGATTCGCGTAACGCCTGGCTCATCCGTCTCGGTGACGAAGCACACAACCGGCGCTTTTCGGTGACCGTCGATCACGGCTCTTCGCTCTTCCGGGGTGTCGAGGAAGGTGATGCCGTACTGATCGCCGGTGGCGACCCGTTGGCCGCCGTTTCGTTCGCCCGCATCTATCGCATTCGCGCCAAGCTCGACGAAACGACATTCTTCTTCGATGGCGTCGTCCCCGTGAATGGCGGAAAGACTTTGACCGACCTCGGTGTGACCGCACCCGAATCCAAGGCTGCCATGGTGCGACTGGAGTGGCCGGTATTCGAGACGGCGCTGAAGACGGCTTGCGGCATCGCCTTCGATGCCCTGCCCGTACTGGAAGGCGATTCCGCCGAGGAACAGGACTACGTGCGGGAACTTCTCCAGTTGGCCGTCATCGACGACCTGCTCGGTCCGGCGGATGGGCCGGTCGAGGAGATTGTGGGCATGAGCGTTCGCGATCGCTACCTTGTGGGCAAGCTGGCTCCGATGGACACGGCTCCGGATGCGGCGGAGACGGACACCTTCGGCGAATCGGGACGCCCGGATTCCGAGGAGCGAGACGAGGAAGTGGACACGTCCACCAATCAGTCCCTGGTTCCATCGTCCATGGGGTTCACCTTCTGCGTCGACGGAGAACTGGAAAACGTCCAATTGTTCGCCAACTGGGGGCGCTACGAACGGACGCAGAGCGAGCGGGAGAACGAGGAGACGGGCAAATCCCCGCGTTGCTGGAAGCGCATACCCTCGGGCGGCTCCGCCGTGGTCTCCCTGAAGAAGCGGACCATCGAGCCGATCCGGATCGACGCGGACTGCCCTTCGGTCGTGGTGCAAGGCTCGGTCAGCGCCCCGCTGGAAAACGGCGACAGGCTGGTGACGCTCTTTCTGGTCAACACCCAGACCATGCCCGAACAGAACCAGGATCAAGCCTGGATCTTCCAGCCCGAACTGAGCGTTCGCGACACGGAGGGCCGTGCGGTGTTCCGGCGTCGCCCGATCCTGCGGGCCGACGAATTCGATGAGGAGCGTGAAGCGCTCGAAATGATCTATCGGGATCGGGTCGAGTTCGCCGTCGGACATGGCATTTCGGTCCACGCTACCGTCTCGGAGGATGATCGCGAGCGGGCCACGGAGGTCAGGACCGCCGTGCTGCCCGAGTACGAGATCCAGGTGACCGAAACGCCCGGTCTCGAACCGGAAGACCGCCCGGCCATGCGCCGAATGATCGAGGACGGCCTGCTCGACATGGAGCGGCTCGCAGAGCTCGCCACACCGGAAAAGCGTGACGAACTGGTCGCCGGGCTGAAAGTGCTGACGGACGACTACGCGGAGTGGATTACCGAAAACAGGAACGCCATCGGCAGCGAGGTCGTGGGATACGACATCCCGGCTACCGAAGCGATGGATCGTTGCAATCTGATACTGGAAAGGCTCAGGGAAGGCGTCGACGTCCTGGCGGCAGACGACCGGGCGCTGGCCGCTTTCGGGTTCGCCAACCGGGCCATGGCCTCGCAGCGCATTCACAGCATCTACGCGCTCGCCAAGCGCCGTGGAGACGAGGTTACAATAGATGCGCTGAACGTCCGCAAGAACCGCTCGTGGCGTCCGTTCCAGTTGGCGTTCATGCTGCTTTCGATTCCGGCACTCGCCGACCCGACTCACCGGGACCGCACCCAACCCTTGGAGGCTTTCGCCGACCTGCTCTGGTTCCCCACCGGCGGCGGCAAGACCGAGGCCTATCTCGGTGTCGCGGCCTTCACCATGGGCGTCCGTCGCCTCCAGGGCGACCTGGGCGGTCTCGATGGTGGACGCGGCCTGGCCGTGATCATGCGCTACACCTTGCGGTTGCTGACCCTGCAACAGTTTCAACGGGCCACGGCCCTGATCTGCGCCATGGAAGTGCTGCGCCGCGCCGAACCGGAGGTCTGGGGCGACGCGCCGTTCACCATCGGTCTCTGGGTCGGCCAGCGGGTCACGCCGAACACCACCGACGAAAGCCATGCGGCGATCGAAAAGGAACGGGACGGCAAGTACGGCACGGGTTCGACCCCGGCCCAGTTGACCAGTTGTCCGTGGTGCGGTTCCGAGATCGCTCCCGGGCGGGAGATAAGGGTCGACAGGGATCTCGGCCGAACCTTCGTCTACTGTGGCGACAAGTACGGCCGGTGCGAGTTCAGTCAGGCGAAGTCGAAGAATCTGGGGCTTCCGGTCCTGGTGGTGGACGACGAAATCTATCGCCACCCGCCCTCGATGCTGATCGCCACCGTGGACAAGTTCGCCATGATGGCATGGCGCGGGCAGGTGCGAGCGCTCTTCGGCAAGGCGAACCGCGAATGTCCGCGCCACGGGCTGCTCTGGCCGGAGGCCGACTGCAACGGCAATCACACCAAGAAAGGGTCACTGGAAGCGGTCAAGGTCAGAGAGATCACTCCCATCCGGCCCCCGGATCTGATCATCCAGGACGAATTCCATCTGATCAGCGGACCGCTGGGAACCATGGTCGGCCTGTACGAAACCGCCGTGGACGAACTTTCGACCTGGACGGTCGACGGCAAGGCGATCCGGCCCAAGATCGTCGCCTCCACGGCGACGGTACGCAAAGCCGAAGAACAGGTGAACAACGTCTTCCTCCGCAGGGTTTCGGTCTTCCCGCCCCACGGACTCGATGTCGAGGACAACTTCTTCTCGGTGCAGCGTTCGGTGGAACACAAGCCCGGGCGTCTCTACATGGGGATCTGTTCGCCGGGCAGCTCCCGTCCCGCCGTTCTGATCCGTGTGTACGTCGCCCTGCTGACCGCCGCCCAATCGCTGTTCCAGCGCTTCGGCGCGGCGGCCGACCCGTACATGACCGTGGTCGGGTATTTCAACTCCCTGCGCGAGTTGGGGGGCATGCGGCGGCTGGCCGAGGACGACGTGCAGACCCGTGCCTATCGCGTCCAGATGAGCGACGTGAAGCGACCGGGGCTGAGCCAGCGTTCGGTACGCATTGTGGACGAGTTGACCTCGCGGGTTTCTAACAAGGAGATTCCCAAGAAGCTCGACCAACTGGAGGTCAAGTTCAAACCCACCTGGGAAAAGGGCGAGACGCGGGCCATCGACATCGTCCTGGCCACCAACATGCTGTCGGTGGGCGTCGACGTCAATCGTATCGGACTGATGGTCGTCAATGGCCAACCGAAGAACACGGCGGAATACATTCAGGCAACGAGCCGCGTCGGTCGTTCCTTCCCAGGACTCGTTTGTACCGTGCTCACCTGGTCGCGGCCTCGAGATCTGTCTCATTACGAAACGTTCGAGCACTATCACGCGACGTTCTACAAGCATGTCGAGGCCCAGTCCGTCACGCCGTTCGCGGCGAGAGCGCTCGATCGTGGCCTGACCGGTGCGATGGTGAGTTTGCTCCGGCTCGAAAACGATTCCATGAACCCGAATCCCGGGGCGCAATCCCTCGACAGTTCCGGCAAGGCGGAAGCCCTGAGAGCACGGAAGGTGCTGTCCGAGCGTGCTTGGAAGGTGAAAGACAAGGCGGCAAGAACCATCGCAGACAGCATGACCGCCGATCGGATCGACCGGTGGGTGAAGGAAGCCGTGAAGGCCGGGCGCAGACTGGGTTACGAGACGGCGCGTGGGCAAGGCGACCTCGCCGCTCTACTGAAAAAGCCCGGAGCGTTGGCGTGGGACGAATTCACGGTCCCCATGTCGATGCGCGAAGTGGAACCCGGAGTTCAACTGATCATGGATGCTTCGAAGCACTCTACCGAACCTCCGTCCTGGAAACCGAAGGTCAAGAAAGCGAACGGAGGTGACGCATGAGTTCCTATCTCGTCGGACAAGTCCGTCCCAGTCAATTGCTCTGGACCTATGGTCCCGGAGCCCTGATCGACCTGCCGAATCTTTCGGTGTTGACCATGGGTCTCGATCGCTGGAATCCGGACCGATGCCCTCCGATCGAGGAGGCACGCCTACTCGCCGCCGTTCGCCGAGTGCTCGGCCCTCAAGTGGAACGGTTGCGGATGCCCCCCTTTCTGAGGGAGGACGGCGTCGACCCCATGTCCGCCGAAGGCAAGATCGGCGTGCCGGTCCGCCCCTTTCCGCGTTGGTTGAGATGCGTCAAATGCGGCTTGCTGGCCGAATACGATTCGGGCCTGTTCGACATCAAGGCCAACCCGTACCGTCCTGAGCAGACCCATTTCGTGCATTCGAACTGTGAGAAAGGCAAGAACGCCGATGCGGTTCCCGCCCGCTTTCTACTCGCGTGCAGGAACGGTCACCTCGACGATTTTCCGTGGCATTGGTTCGTGCATGGAGGCCCCTCCGAGTGCAAAGGGACGCTGCGTTTCTTCGAGCGAGGCGCTTCCCTGCAGACCGAAAACCTCTGGGTCAAATGCGACACCTGCGATGCCGCACGCTCCCTGGTCCATGCCTTCGGGCGGGAGGCACAGGAAAACCTTCCCGCCTGTAGAGGACGGCATCCCCACCTCAACCAGTACGAGGAATGCGGCGAGGACCCCAGAACCATCCTCCTGGGGGCGACCAACGGGTGGTTCCCGATCACACTGTCCGTGCTCGCGATCCCTCTCGAACGCGACCAGCTCGGTCAATTGATTCTGGATGGATGGGAATACTTCTCGGATGCGGAATCGGCCGACGAGATCAAGGTGATCGTGAAGACCCTGGTCAAGAGCGGCAGCCTGCCCGGAATCGACAAATGGGATCATAGGGATATCTGGAAGGCCGTCGAAGACCGAAGGGAAGGTAGATCGGGCACCACGGTCATATCCGAGGGCGACATCAAGGACCCCGAATGGGACGTCCTGACCTCAGACGATCCTCCGACGGACTGGCCGCATTTCCTGAGCAGCAAGACCGAAACACCGGAGGGCTACCGAGACCGTCTGGCCAGCGTGTTGCTGCTGGAACGTCTCCGCGAAGTGAACGCCCTGATCGGCTACACCCGGGTAGAGGCTCCAGAGGAATCGACCGATCCGGACGAGCGACCGCCGATGGCCGATCTCAGCCGGAACAAGCCCGATTGGATACCCGCCAGTGAAGTGCATGGTGAAGGGATATTCATCAGGTTCGACGAGAATGCCGTGGCCGAATGGGAAAAGCAAAAAGCCGTTCAGGCCAGAAGCCAAAAGCTGGAGGCGGGTCATCGGGGCTGGCGGAACGCACGTGGGCTGGACCCCGACGAGGGATACCCTGGAATCAGATATGCCATGCTGCATACGTTCGCCCATCTTCTCATTCGGGAGCTGGCTCTCGAATGTGGCTACAACGCGGCGAGCATCCGGGAGCGTATCTACGCGAAGAGTGACAGCGAATCACCCATGGCGGGTGTGTTGCTCTACACGGCGGCCGCCGATTCCGACGGGACACTCGGTGGACTCGTCGAGCTCGGAAAACCCGAGAATCTGGGACGCTTGATCGAGCAGGCGCTGGATCGCGCCACCGTCTGCTCTTCCGATCCCCTCTGCTCGGAACACAATCCCGGTGTCGATCGTTCGTTGCATTCCGCTGCCTGCCATGCCTGCACCTTCGTCGCCGAAACGTCCTGTGAACGTGGAAATCGCTATCTGGACAGGGCTCTGCTCGTAAAAACATTCGAAGTCTCCGACACCGCTTTCTTCGTCGGAAACGGAGGCTCGAATGGATGACCTTCTGGCAGTGATCGCCGAACTCGGCCTGGAGTTGCATCCGGATCGTATCTCCACCGTCGCGTCGAAGATCGAGACGCTGGGCTCCGTCGAGCAGTTCGCCTTGACTCGTTCGAGTTTCGGCCCCAACGCCGACAAGGAATTGGTGGGACGTCTGGATCGGGCGTGGCGTAACAGCAAGGACACCTCTCCGCGAGACGTGGCTTCCGCTCTCCGGGGAGCGTCTGCGGCGGCAGTCCTGAGAGAGAACCGTGGGGCCGTGGAACTGGTATGGACAGGCCCCTCGACGGGTCAGGTTCCGGTCAGGCACACAGAGCAGGTGCTGTGTGAAGTCATCGAAGCCGCGAAGAGACGGCTGTTTCTCGTCAGCTTCGTCGCCTACGAAGTCGATTCGATCATCCGGGCGCTCCGTGGAGCGATAGGACGCCAGGTTCAGATCGACGTATTGCTCGAGTCGTCCGACAAGCATGGCGGGCGGGTGACATACGATTCCGTCAAGGCCATGAAAGGCATTCTCCCCTCGATCGACGTTTACGTCTGGTCGTCGGACAGGAAGTCGCTGCCCGGACAGTTGTCGGGAGCCGTTCATGCCAAATGTGCCGTCGCCGACGGCGAACTGGCTTTCATCACCAGTGCGAATCTGACCTCCGCCGCGATGGAGCGCAACATGGAGCTCGGCGTCCTCGTAAAGGGCGGAGAGCTGCCCTTCGAGCTCCATCGACATCTGGAAGCGCTGATTTCCACGAAGGTCATCGAAAAAGTAAACGAGGATAACGACCAATGAACGAGGGAATCGGAACGGACGGCATTGCGGGCAACGACCATTACAGGATGACGGTGGATTTGAACGTCCTGGACCATCTCGGAATCAATCTCTACAGCAACATCGCCGCAGTGTTGACCGAAGCGGTCGCGAACGCGTGGGATGCCGACGCGGAGAACGTCGAGATCGGTATAGATCCGGACGGGAAGTTCATCGAGATCAAGGACGACGGTATCGGAATGTCCATCGAGGACATGAACACCAAGTACCTCCGGGTCGGCTATCGTCGCCGGGACGAGGATCAGGAGACCGGTCGCACGACCGCCAAGGGACGCCCCGTCATGGGCAGAAAGGGCCTTGGCAAGCTGTCTCTGTTCTCAATAGCCAACACGATTGAAGTTCACTCGGCAAAGAACGGCGAGTCCCATGGACTGAGAATGACGATCGACGGAATTCACAAGTCGGTCCAGGACAAAGAACCTTTTTATAGCCCGGAAAAGCTGCCTCGGGAGGAAATACAGGTCACCAATGGGACCGCGATTCTGTTGAAGGATATCAAGCGCCAGCGTCTCGGACGCGGAGCCACGGCCTTGCGGAAACGACTCGCTCGTCGCTTTTCCGTAGTCGGAGAGGCGCACGGATTCAAGATTCTGATCGACGGACATCCGATCAGCACGGCCGATCGGGGCGACTTGCCCATGGTCCAGTTCCTTTGGAGTTTCGGAGACGAAGAGCCGGATCTTTCGTCCGCAGGACAGTTGTTGGAGCGGGAAGCCCTCTCGGATCGGCTCGACGCATGGGATGGGGATTGGTCGGTCACCGGCTGGATAGGGACCGCCCGTTTGCCGAAGCAGCTCGACAGCGACGATGCGGGCAACCTGAACAGCATTGTCGTCTTCGCGAGAGGTCGGCTCTTTCACGAAAACATCCTCGACAAGTTGAACGACGGTCGCCTCTACACGAAGTACCTCACCGGGCAAATCGAGGCCGACTTCCTCGATGCGGACGACGAACCGGATATAGCCACGAGCGACAGACAGCGAGTTCAGGAGGACGATCCACGATATGTTCAATTGATCGCTTTCCTCAGAAAGCAACTCACGCAGGTCGAGAAACGCTGGACGGAATGGCGGCGACTCCACGAGGTGGAAAAGGCCAAGGAGACGTCACCGGCCCTGGCCGAATGGTTGGAGTCCCTGCCGGAAGGCTTCCGCAAAAGCGCCGAAACCCTGATCGCGAAGCTCAGTGCGTTGCCCGTCGACCAGGACGAGGACCGGAAGCTCATGTATCGACACGGCATCCTGGCGTTCGAGCGCATGAAATTGCGGGGCTCGGCCGAAGAATTGGCCGCGCATGTCCATGACATAGACAAGCTCCTGGCCATTCTTGCGGACAGGGACTCCCTCGAGGCTTCGCTTTACCGGGATATAGTGAAGTCCCGCCTCGATGCCATCAAGGATTTTCAGGGAATAGCCGACGACAACGCCAAGGAAAGCGTCCTGCAAAAGTATCTGTTCGATCATCTGTGGCTGCTTGACCCGGCATGGGAAAGAGCGACCGCCAGCGAGGTGATGGAGACGAGACTCACCACCGACGGCGTGCTCACGCAGGACATGACCGAAAAGGAAAAACTCGGGCGTGTCGACATCGCCTATCGGACGATGGCCGGAAAGCACATCATCGTCGAACTGAAGCGGGTCAAACGGAAAATGAAGCTCCTCGAACTGCAGGAGCAAGGGCAGACCTATGTGGACAAGCTCAAGAAAATCCTGCTCGCCCAGGGCGACGCGACTCCGAACATCGAGGTGGTTTTCGTTCTCGGTGAGCCCATCGACGAGGAAGGGAGCAACCCGGAACGACTGAAATCGTCCATGACGGCGATCTCGCCGGGCAGCAGAATCGTCCACTACGACTCTCTCATCAGAGGAGCACAGGAGGCGTATTCCGAGTTCCTTAAAAAGAGCAAACAGCTCGACAAGCTGGAAAGAATCGTCGACAGGATATGAGCGGCGGGCACCGAGGATGAACGGCAGTGGATACCGTGGACAAAACGACACGTTCGAGAATCATGTCCAGGGTCGGTCAAAAGGACACCGGCCCGGAGATGAAGCTTCGACGGTCGCTGCACAAAATCGGGTTGCGATATCGGCTTCACGACAAGAGGTTGCCGGGATCTCCGGATGTCGTCTTCCCCAGGTTCAAGGCGGCTTTGTTCGTCCATGGCTGTTTCTGGCACCGCCACGGTTGCAAGGCGACCACGACGCCCAGAACCAACGTGGATTTCTGGCGCAAGAAGTTCGACGAAAACATCGCCAGAGACCGACGGCACATCGAAGCCCTTCAGGATGCGGGCTGGAGGGTGGCGGTGGTCTGGGAGTGTTCGCTAAAAGGCAAAAGCGCCGACCCCGATGAGGTTGCGAGACTTGTGAGCGAATGGTTGGTGTCGAGCGAGAAGCAAACGGTTATCCCTGCAAATGAGCAGTTGGAAGCCCAAGTTGGAAGAGAGAGTGAGGAATAGATGGCTGGCGAGTACGAGAAGGCGATAACAATCGAGAAGGCGATTCATCAAATCGTCAACCGGCGCTACTTGCTGCCTGCCATTCAGCGAAAATTCACCTGGAGCAGCTCTCAGATATGCGTCCTGTTCGACTCGATCATGCGAGGCTATCCGATCAATACCTTCATGTTCTGGGAAGTTCGAGAGCCGGAGGTCAAGAAGAGTTTCCGCTTTTACCAATTCCTTGAACGGTATTGCGAGCGCTTCGAAGAAAACAATCCGGACTTCGACACCAAAGGGCATGGCGACTTCTTTGCCGTCATCGATGGCCAGCAGCGACTGACTTCACTTTACATCGGGCTCAAGGGCACCTACGCATACAAACTGCCCAGGAAATGGTGGCCTCGCACCAAGGACGATAGCATCCTTCCACCGCGCAAGCTCTACCTCAACCTCGCGGCTCCTCTCGACGAAGAATCGAACGAGGAGATGATGAGCCACGAGTTCAAGTTCCTGACGGACGCGCAGTTCAATGAGGACACGGGCAAGGCAGAAAAGATTTGGTTTCAGGTCGGTGAAATCCTCGATTTTGATGCAGCCGAAACCGACGATGACGTTCTCGATATCGTCATGGATTATCTCCAGGGGATTGGGCAGGAATCCAACAAGTATGCTCGTAAGGCGCTCACTCGACTGTATTTCGCCATTCGCCGGGACAGCACCATCCACTTCTACAACGAAACCAATCAATCCATCGATCACGTCCTCGACATTTTCATCCGCACCAACCACGGTGGAACACCCCTCGCGTTCTCGGATTTGTTGATGTCCATCGCCGTGGCCAACTGGAAGAAGGATGCAAGGCAACAAATCGACGATCTGGTGGACCAGGTCCGTTTCGGATCAGATATGGAGTTTTCCATCAATCGTGATTTCGTTCTGAAAACGGCTTTGATGCTCTCCGACGCGGATGTGCGATTCAAGGTCAAGAATTTCACCGGAGACCAGGTAGCCAAAATCGAGCAAGAATGGGACGACATCAAGACTTGTATCTTGGAGGTGTTCCGCCTCATCCGGTCGTTCGGCCTCAACGATGCCGCCCTGAGAGCCAAGAACGCGGCCATCCCGATTGCCTATTATCTATTCCACAAAGGTCGGGACAAGACCAACGGCAAGCAAGGGCTGTATGCGGACATCAACAACAGAGCTCGTCACGAGGAAGAACGGAAGCGAATCCGCCAGTGGCTGCACATGTCTTTGCTCAAGGGAGTATTCGGCGGCCAAGGGGACGCTCTGCTGACCAACCTGCGGAAGATCATTCGCCCGGGTGTTTCGAGTTCTGCCGGGTTCCCCCTGGACGAAATTGTGACCGATTATCGAGGCACGGCAAAAGACCTCACTTTTGACGACGACTTCATCGACCGATTGCTGAAAACTCAAAAGGACGATTCTTCCTGCTTTTCCATTCTGGCGCTCTTGTTCCCGGACCTGGATTTCACCCAGTCTCTCGATATCGATCACCTGCATCCCGCAGCGTCTTTCAGAAAGAAGAGATTGGATACGCATGTCGGTTTCAATAATCCGGGAGGGCGCTCTTTCTATGAAAATCCCGAGAACTGGAACGGCATCGCCAATCTTCATTTGCTGAATTCATCCAAGAACAAATCCAAGCAGGACGAGCCGCTCGAGCAATGGCTTGCCAGGCAAAACGGAACGAAAGCCGAGGATCTTCTGATACCGACAGGGACTAATCTCACCTTCGTCGCGTTCGAGGCGTTTGTCGAGGCGCGTGCGGCGTTTCTCAAACAGAAGCTGGGCTCGCTGGTCGGCGCTGTTAATTCTGTTGCGGCACAAGGATAGAAAACATGCCTGACGACATAAAAACAGCCAAAACCGCCCTCGCAAAACTCCATCATGACATGGAGGCCATCAACAGACTGGCCAAACCGTCCTATCTGAGCGTGATCGAGCAGATGGAGCGCACGCTGGAACCGATCCGTCGTCAGCATTTGGAATTCAGTCGCGCCTTCGAAATGTCTGGAGCCATGGCCCAGATACAAGAGATAGCCAACGCCAATCAGCACTGGCAGGAGTTGATAAAGCAGGCCTCCGTGACAAACCGCATTGCCGAGAGCCTTGCGGCTGCACATCAGTCATGGCTTGAGCGTATGAAGCCTCTCCAGCACGACTTCTCGCACCTTTCCCAGCTTCAGGCATCCGCCAAACTGGCCCTGTGTGACACATCCCTGCGGCTTGCCGCCACGGAACGGCTCATGGGGGGCATCGATTTCGAGGCGATAAGGGGGCGTTTCCAGATCGAGATGCCGGTCATCGCGGGGCTGGAGAGCTCAATAGCCCATGTAGCAGCATCGTATGGAGGTTTGGCAGAGTCTATACGGGAGATCTCGGACATTACGCGGCTGCCTGCCTTCGTTTTGCCGGGGGCCACTCGTGAGATCTACACCACCAGCTTCGCGCTCGAGACCCTTCGCCCCTGGGACGACCGGGATGAGGATGAGGCCGAAACGGAAATTCAGCTTGTCGCCGAAGCTGAGCTGGAAACATCGGGCTGCATCGCTCTTCTGCAACAGGTCGATCCGGGGCTCGCACGGCCGTACATCGGCGCTCGGGATGCCCTGTATGGTAACAATGCCGACCGGGCAAGGCACATTCTGAGCTCGCTCAGGGAGCTTTGGAATCATCTGCTCAGGCGATTGGCACCCGATGATCTTGTCGCCGCGTGGATTCCGGTGGTGTCCAACCAGAAGGACCTGCTTCATGAGGGTAAACCTACCCGTCGAGCCAGGGTTCTTTATGTTTGCCGGGAGCTGAACAACGATCCGCTGACCGACTTCCTGATGCACGATACCCGGGCGCTGGTGAAGATGATCGAGCTGTTCAATCGGGTTCACGAGTTGGAGACTGCGCTGACCGATGAACAGCTCAGGGCCATTCTCCTCAGAACCGATTCGTGGCTGATGTACATACTGCAAATCTCGTCGGGAAATTTTCACAAGTAGACAGGAGGCGACCATGCCAAAGAAACCAGGATCACATCATGTTGTACCCAACGCCGACGGCGGCTGGGACGTCAAGAAAGACGGCGCGACCCGTAGCAGCGGTCACTTCGACAAGAAGCAGGATGCCGTTGATGCCGGACGCAAGATCAGCCAGAACCAAGGCACGGAGTTCTACATCCACGGCAAGGACGGGAAGATCCAGAACAAGGACAGCCACGGAAACGATCCGTATCCCCCGAAGGGGTGATCTGGCGTATTGAGTGAGGAAGAAATATGGATGATTTCCAAATGCAGCTTTTGCTTGATCTGCATAAATCAAATTTCAGGCAAGGGCCAGGCGGGGACGCTGAATCAAAACGGGCAATGGAGTTGGCTGGCCTCGACCGGTCGCGTCCGCTGAAGATCGCGGATATTGGCTGTGGTACTGGCGCATCCACTATCCTCCTGGCCAAGAAGCTGGATGCTGACATCACCGCCGTGGACTTCCTCCCTGAGTTTTTAGACGAGCTTCAAACCAGAGCCAGCGACCACGGCGTGGCGGACAGGATCACACCGCTGAACTCCTCCATGGATGCCCTGCCTTTTACGGAGGGAGAATTTGACGTGATCTGGTCCGAAGGGGCCGTCTACAACATGGGCTTCGAAGCCGGGGTGTCAGCCTGGAGGCGATTCCTGAAGCCCGGTGGAAAGCTCATCGTTTCTGAGATCACCTGGCTCAGCGCCAAACGACCGCCGGAGCTCCAGTCCCATTGGGAGACTGAATACCCGGAGATCGATGTCGCATCAGCAAAGATCGGGCTCCTTGAACGGCATGGCTATAGCCCGGAAGGCTACTTTGTCCTGCCGGTGCATTGCTGGCTCGAGAATTACTATCGCCCCATGCAGAGCCGTTTTGATGCGTTTCTGGAGAGGCATGGCCACAGCGACCAGGCCAAGGCTATCGTCGATGCGGAACGGCACGAAATAGCCCTGTATGAAAGATTCCGCGACTACTACAGCTACGGCGTTTACGTGGCGAAAAAGGTGTGAGTCATGACGCCACCGGAGGCAGGGTTGCTTGCCCGGGATGCTCAATTCGATTCCCGTTTTGGGAACCGAACCGGCGTCCGAAAACCGGATTTGAAGTTGTTGCGGCTCGACGCCAGGTATCCGGTTTTACTGCAAACCCGTCACCATCGTCCGATGCCGGGAAGTCAGGGGAGAAAATTGTTTCTCTGGTCGGGTTGACGGGAAGTGGTTGTGTGAGGTGACTTCGGTGTTTATTATCAAGGAGTTACGAGGAGCGCAGGCTTTGAGGCTGTTTTGCGGTAGGTCGTCGTTCCCTCCACCATTCAAAAAATTTGCTGCCCAACGTGGTCCAATGAAGGCCGGAATCTCTCCAACACGAAGAGGTTCCGGCCTTTCTTGTATCTTTTGGCGTTAAAAACATCCCATTATCATAAAAACGAAGAAGGGAAGAACGAAGACGACCGCCAAGCCTCTCCTCACTCCCGAACTCTCGTATTCGGTATTCCACGACTGCCCTTTTCGCTGGATGCCCGACCAGAGATTGATTCAGCCTCTAAGAAGACAAGCCGGGATACAGCTGCATCCCGGGCTTGTCTTCGCGGTGTGATAAAGGAACGTTCCTCTCGCTATCAGGCACTACTCCCTCTTACCCCAAAATGACGGACAGGGAGTCGATAACGCCAAAAATGTTTGAAAGAGGAGGGATGGGAGTCCGGGGAAGGGAGGGGAATATTTTCTATAGAAGTTTTCCCCTCCCTTCCCCGGTTGCCTCATACTCTCAAAATTACAGGGTCAATCCGCGATCCATGCGGGCGAGCGTCTCATCCTTGCCGATGGCGAGCATGAACTCGGGCAAGCCGGGACCGCCAATCACACCGGTGATCGCCACGCGCACAGGCTGTGCGACCATCTTGAACTTCACGCCGAGGCTTTCCACGTACGAATGGATCACGTGCTCGATGCTTTCCTTGTCAAAAGAAGGAAGCGCCGCAAGCTGATCACGGATGACCTTCACGTGCTCCTTGCCTTCGTCCGTCAGCCACTTGGCAACGCCCGCTTCGTCATAAGGCAGATCGGCGGACTTGTAGAGCAGCTGGGCAATGCCGTCGGCAAGCTCGATAAGGTTCTTTGCCCGTTCGCGGTACAGGGGAACCAGCGGTTCAATGGAAGCTTCCGTCGCACCCGTGAATCCTTTCTGATGAATGAAAGGCAGGACCAGACGGGCCAGGTCGTCAAGCGGCGTCTCCCGCAGGTAATGGGCGTTGAACCACAGGAGCTTGTCGGGATCGAAAGCGGAAGCGGAACTGTTCAGGTTCTTTCCATCAAAAAGATCAATGAGTTCCTGCATGGAGAACAGTTCCTGATCCCCGTGCGACCAGCCGAGGCGGACGAGGCAGTTGACCAGCGCGTGCGGCAGGAGGCCGTCATTCTGGTACTCCACCACGGAACGCGCGCCGTGACGCTTGGAAAGCTTCTGGCGGTCCTTGCCGAGGATCATGGGCACGTGACCGAACACGGGCAGTTCCCACCCAAGCGCCTGATAGATGAGGATCTGCTTCGGCGTGTTGGAAACGTGGTCGTCGCCGCGAATGACGTGGGTAATCCCCATGTCGTGGTCGTCCACCACCACCGCCATATTGTAGGTGGGCATACCATCACTACGGCGCAGGATCATGTCGTCGAGCTCGGAAACGTCCGTGGCGATATGCCCTTTCACCATGTCATCGAACACCACACGGCCTTCGGTGGGAATCTTCAGACGCACGACGCGGCCGGGCCCGGCATCGAGGCCGCGCTCGCGGCAACGGCCGTCGTAGCGGGGCTTTTCACCTTTGGCGCGGGCGGCTTCACGCATGGCTTCCACTTCTTCGGGCGTACAGGAGCACCAATAGGCATGACCGCTCTCAATCATCTTGTCGATGACTTCATTATAGCGGTCCGTGCGCTGCGTCTGATAGGTCAGCTCGCCGTCCCAATCCAGCCCAAGCCAGCGCATGGAGACCAGAATCGCGTCCGTGTACTCCTGCTTCGAGCGCTCGGTGTCCGTGTCCTCGATACGCAGACGGAATTCACCGCCGTAGTGACGCGCAAGAAGCCAACAGAACAAAGCGGTGCGGGCACCGCCGATATGCAGATGCCCGGTCGGGCTCGGCGCGAACCGGGTGATAATCTTAGACATGAAAGACTCCTGAAAAAATCAGCGTTGAGGTTTTTGTTCCGGCTGCCAAAGCAGTTCAACGGCCCCCGTCTTGGCGTCCTTACGTGGAGACGCGGGACGGCGGCAGGCGACAAGCGCCCCGGAGGGGATGTCCCCGGCTGCGGGGATAATGGCGAACCCCTCTTCCGTACAGGCATAGCGGGCATGTCCCATGCCGGGGACGGGGAAGGACTCGGACAGGATACGGGCAACGACCCCGTTGGGGTCCATCGCCGGAAAAAGAGCTGTTTTGGCGATGGGAGCGGCCTCCGATTCAGGCCGAAGCTGCATGAACGACAAGCTCAGCGAATCCTTGGGCAGCTTGGCGTAACGGGCCAGATCCGCCAGCCATGCCGGGGCCACAGCAAGCTGCGACGCGTGGCACCAGCGACGCTCGCGCGTCTCCAACAGCGGACACGGACCAAGATGCGGACAAGGAGCCACAGGCGTCAGCCCCTCCTCCAGCGCCGTTTCCCGGAGCTTCGCGGTAAGCGTGCCGCCGAGCCGCGTGCCGGGCTCAACGAACAGCGCCGTGCCTTCAGGATGCAGCGTCCGCCCCACGGCGACGGCGAGATCCGCCATGCGTTCATCGACGCTGACGCCCGGCTTGTCCTTCAATTCGTTGAGCACATTGCCCGCCATGAGCAGATACGGAGAGCGTAACTCGCGGAATGACTGCATCAGCGGCGAACGCACCAGACGGATCGTCCAGTTCAGCGGTTCACCGGAGAGTTTCGCCATGTGTTCCAGTATGGAGCGCCCCATTTCCATGGGACGGGGAACCGTATCCACGCAGACCAGCGTCAGCGGCACAGCCCGCCAGTCGGGACGGGACAGCCACAAAGCAATAGGCAGGGTCAGCGGCCCGCTTCCGAGGTCGGCGATGGTCACCGGCGTTTCGGCGTCGCAAACGGGGACGGGCAAATCCAAACCCGGCAAGAGGCCGGACAGCCGCACAAGATTCCACGGCAAAAAATAACGCAGATATGCCGACACATACCGGGGCGCGCTCCAGTAGGAACGCCCGAGCCCACCGCGCTCATAGGTGAGCATGGCGGACAGGTCACGGATGGCCTCCGGCAAATCGGCGCGGTGGTTGCGGGACAGCGGCATCACCGCATCCAGCGCCTTGGGGAGCTGCGCCAGCGCGTTGCGGCAAAAAGCGTCCAGCGGAGAAAACAACGGGCGGCACATCGGATGCCCTGCCGCGTGCTTGACCGGCGCGGGCATGGGCCTTACCGGGCCGTCGGCACGCGGCGCATCAGGCTTGCGAAAGCCCGCACGCGGCCCACCGGGGCGGCGTTCTCCGGGACCGTTCTTCGGATTGTTTCCGGAACGCCCCTGCCCTGCATGGCTGTTCCGGGCGGGATGTTCCTGATCGGCGCGGCTGTCCTGCCGGGGTGCGGGGCGCTTTTCCGCCGGGCCACGGGACGGGGAACGCGGGGCCCCCTTTTCGGAAGTCCCCGCGTTGTTTCTACGTTTAGGGGAGGATGACTGGCTCACGATGCCGCACGCGCCTCAAGAGCGGCCACGGCCGGCAGGGTTTTGCCTTCCAGCACTTCGAGGAACGCGCCGCCCGCCGTGGAAATATAATCCACCTGACTGGCGTAGCCGTACTTCTCGAGGGCCGCGATACTGTCACCGCCTCCGGTAACCGTATAGGCGGACGTTTCCGCAACGGCCTTGGCGATGGCTTCCGTTCCCTTGCCGAACTGGTCGATTTCAAACGCGCCCACAGGACCGTTCCAAACCACGGTGCCCGCCTCGGCGATGATCTGAGCGTACATTGCGGCGGTGGCGGGGCCGATATCGAGGATCATGTCATCAGGGCGCACTTCCTCGACCTTGAGCACGGTCGCCGGAGCGTGTTCTTCCAGCGCCGGGCCGACAACGACGTCGACGGGCAACGGGATGGCCGCGCCGCGCCCTTTGGCCTCTTCCATGATCTTGGCGGCGGACTCCACCAGATCCGGCTCATACAGGGACTTGCCCACTTCGTATCCGGCGGCCTTCAGGAAGGTATTGGCGATGCCGCCGCCCACGATAAGCTTGTCCACGCGCTTGGAAAGATTGTTCAGGACTTCAAGTTTGGTCGAAACCTTGGAGCCGCCGATGATGGCGAGCAGCGGATGCTTGGGCGCATGGAGGATACGGGTTACGGCTTCGAGTTCGGCGGCCATGAGCAGGCCCACGCAGGCGACCTTGGCGAAACGGATGGCCCCTTCGGTGGAAGCCTGCGCGCGGTGCGCCGTGGCGAACGCATCCATGACGTACACGTCGCCGAGCGCGGCCAGCTTGCGGGCCACTTCCTCATTATTCTTCTTTTCGCCCTTGTTGAAGCGCACGTTCTCGCACAGGACGCATTCGCCGGGCTTTACGCTGACGCCGTCCAGATAGTCCTTCTCAAGCCTGACCGGAACGCCGAGCAGTTCCTCAAGGCGTTTGGCCACGGGAGCCAGCGAAGCTTCTTCGGAGTAAACGCCTTCTTCGGGACGGCCAAGGTGCGAGAGCACGATGATGCCGGCGCCTTTATCCAGCGCGAACCTCAAGGACGGAATGGCCGCCCGGATGCGCTTGTCGCTGGTGATTTTCCCTTCCTTGACGGGGACATTGAGGTCTTCACGAAAAACAACGGTCTTCCCTTGCAGATCAAGGTCGGACATGAGACGTACGTTCATTGTTCTCCTCCTAAAAAAGAGGTTGCGCTACAGGGTATCGAATACGGAGGCAATGCCACAAAACGCGGCTTCTTGCAAACGGACGGCGCTTATCCGAAAACCATATGCCGCATGTACAGGGCCGTAAAATCGGGACGGGCCGCCAGATCCACAAGCGTACACCCGGAACTCCAGCGGACCAGCCTCTCCCGCAGTTCCGGGCGCGTCAGCAGAAGCGCCGCCCCGCGCAGGGAGGTGTTGCCCTCCGCCACAGTGCGCGCCTGCAGGCCCTGCGGCAGAAAGCCCAGCCGCTCCAGTGCGGTTTCCGGCATGTGTTCCCCGAGCGCACCGCCGAGGCAAACCCGCGCGAGCGCCCTGCTCTCCAGCCCGGACGCCGCCAGCAGGCTTTCCAAAGCCAGCGAAAACGCGGCCTTGACCTTGAGGATTTCCTCCACGTCGGCCCCGGCAAGCTCCATGCCGCCGGGCAACGGCAGGCTCCAGCCAGCGGCCCCGCGTTCGACGGTCCCGAGCAGGCGGGCGGCCAGAGGTGAAACAGAAGCCGACGCAAGGCGACCCGTGGCGTCGAGGAAACCTGTCCGCAACAGCGCATCCAGCAGCGACAAATAGCCCGTGCCGCAAATCCGTTTCGGTTCCGTGTTACCGATGACCACGGGAGACAGGCCGAACGGACCGAGCCGGAATCCCGAGACGCTGCCCGTATCCGCCACCCCGCCGTAGCGGAGCCCGATGCCTTCGAGCGACGGGCCGAGCGGAACGCTGGCAATGAAGGAGCGTTCCTTATCCAGAGCGAGCACGAATTCGCCGTTCGTCCCCATATCCGCAAGCAGAAAAGGAAATTCCGGCGATTCCCCGTACAGGAGGGCCGCCATGCCCGCGCTGATGTCCCCGCCCACGAACGGGGCGGGCTGCGGGGGGATCCACGCCGGAGGCAGACCGGGCAGCTCCGCCGTGCGGCCTCCCGGCTCCGTCAGCCGGTACGGGGCGGCACACAATCCGGCCACATCTTCATTCAACAGGATGGAGGTCATGGCGGTATTCCCCGCGATGCACAGTTCCGCCACCGGGACGCCCACGTCCGAGACAACGCGTTGCAGGAAGCGGAGCAGGAGATGCCCCAGCCGTTCCCGGCCCTCCTGATTCCGGGCGGCGGCAAGGCGCGACACCACATCGCTCCCCGCGCCCATCTGCGGATTGAGGACCTGCCCGGACGCAGCCTCATGCCCCGTGCCGTCGAGGAGCCGCCAATGGATGGATGTCGTCCCCAGATCCACGGCCAGCCGGAACGGGCCCGCATCCGGCCTTATGTCCATCCGTTTCCGCTTTTCGGACGGCGGAGGAGGCAACTCAACAACCATACCCGCAACGGCGGCATGGCGGCAGGCCAGCCGCCAGCCGCCGCGCACGGCCTCCGCGCCGAGGATGGCGCTATCCGCGTCGCACGGCTCGGGCGTCCCTTCAAGAAACCGTACCCGGCACGCCCCGCAGCGCCCGAGCCCCGAACACAGCGCGGGCGGGGACAGTTCGCCGGACAGCCAGATCGTCTGGGCAAGCGTCTGCCCCGCTTCCACAGGAAGGATGTGGTTGAGGCCGGATGAATCCACGACACGCACGCCTTGAGCCGCGTGGACGGCATCCACGACTACGGCGGCATCCGAATCCACGGCATGTATGCCGCCAGCCGCCCCGGGCTTCCGTCCGCTCACATCCAAAGGCGCACCCGCCATGCCCGCGCCATCAGCCATCGGCATTCTCCCGTTTGCGCTTCGCCATATGCATGGCGAGGGCCTGACAACGCATCGCCCGGAGCCGCCTTCCGGACTCCTTGCCCCTGTCCCGCCATTCCGGAGGCAGTGAAATCCTGAGCAGCACAGCAAGATCGTCATTGACGACAGGACGCAGCGAACGCCCGCTGTCGGCTTCGGCCAGTTTCCAGAACGGCCCGTCCAGCTCGGCATTGTGGACCTGCATCAGCAGATCGCAACGGGTTCCTGCCCGCAGCATTTCATAGATACCGGCTTTCATGTGCAGCTGCGACGACAGCACGCCCGCCGCGCCGTAACGCGCGGGCAAGGCGAGGCGCTTGGCGACATGCTCGGCGGGTTCGGCCCCGCGCAGCTCGTGCCCGTAGTGGTGCGGCAGCAAGGCCGGGTCCGTGCCGATCTTGCCGAGATCATGGCACAGGGCCATCCAGACGCACAGGGGATCGCCCGCCACCGCATCCATCACGTCCATCAGATGTGCCATCACCGAACCTGAATGGTACGCCACGGGGCCCGCCGGAATATCCATCGAAGTTTCCAGCTCCCGGAACCACGGGGAAAGGCAGTTCCCTTCCGCCAGCACGGACAGCCAGCGCGACGGCTTCGGCGAGGCCAGCGCCTTCATGAGTTCGCGCCCCACGCGTTCGGCGGGAATGCGCCCAAGCAAGCCCTCCCCCGCCACGGCGCGCATCTGCGCCACCGCCTCGGGATGAACCGTGAACGACGGCAATTCGCAAGCCATGCGGGCCAGCCGGAACACCCGCACGGGCTCATCCCGGAAACTCGTCGGCGAAGCGGGCCGCAGGATGCCTTCCCGCAGATCCGAAAGCGCATGGGGATGCCCGAGAAGGTTGCCGTCCCGATCCTCGGCCAGCGCGTTGATGGTCAGATCGCGGCGGCGCATGTCCTCTTCCAGCGTCCCCTCAAGCGGCATAAATTCCTGACCGCGCAACAAAAAGACCGAAACGCTCTTCCCGACCTTGCGGGCCTCGGGATTCCGCTGTAGAAACGTGGCTTCGTCCGCGTCAAACGCGAAATCATATTCCCGAGGCGTCCGCCCCAACAGGCGGTCCCGAACGGCCCCACCCACCAGATAGACCGGTATCCGGCCCGTTTCCGGCCAATTTTCGATTGCCATGACACACGACTCCACTTTTCGTCTCAACGGCACGGTGCGGCTTCTGCACGAAGGCGTCCACTCCGAACGCCCTCCGCACGACCGCCTTGCCGATCCGTTTCCGGCTGATCACGCGGCCGGCTCCGCCCTCTGGAACGGGCTTCCCGAAGCGGCGTTCACTATGCCGGGCACAAGCACGGCCTGCCCGTATCTCGAACAATTCTTCACTGCGCCGGTTTCCCAGACGGGAAACACTCCCGAAACGGCCAGCGTACCGGCGCCAGTGTATCTGTGCGGCTCCGCCACTTCAAGTATGGATGTCGCCCGGGCCCTCGCCGCGCACGGGCAGCTTCCCGTCTGGGGGAGCGTGCTCGCCCTGAGCCAGCGCAGCGGCCGGGGGCAGCTCGGGCGCAACTGGGTTTCGCCAGAAGGCAACGTCTACGCGGCGCTCCGCCTGCCCCAGAGCCACCCGTTCACGGGCACGGCCGCGGCCCCCGCCGTGGGCGGGCTCATCGCCGAAGCGCTGACCCACATGGGTTTCGACGTTCATATGAAATGGCCCAACGACTTGCTGCGGCGCGAGGAACAGGAGGAAGGCCCCGGCTGGTGCAAGGTCGGCGGCATTCTTCTGGAGGAACGCCCCCTGCCCCCGCATAGGGAAACGCCCGCCGAAAACCTGCTTGTCGCCGGGATCGGCCTGAACCTCGTATCCTCCCCCCCGGCCGCCCTCATGCGGGCGCAGCGCGCCGTTCCGGCCGGGCTCCTCTCTTCTGCAACAAAATCCAATGTCTCGCCGCTTTCCGTTGCGGGACTGTGGATGCGACTTGTGAGCCGTATCTTTTTCTGTTATGTCGAAGAGATTGACGCCAAGGGGAAAAACGCGTGGCGTTCACTTGCTGAACGCCACCTCGCCTTCCTCGGGCAAACGGTCCTTCTGACGGACGGCCCCGACGAACAGGAACGCCACACAGGCATTCTTGAAGGGCTGGACGATTTCGGCGGGTTGCGCCTGCGAAATCGTAAGGGAACAAACAGTTTCCTTTCCGGGAGCCTTCGGTTGGACCGCCCTCCCATGCAGCCGTGACGCGAAGCGCCATGCGCGGCGCCGGGAACGGCCTTCCGCAGCGGTGCGGAGGCGGATCACAGGTGTCCCCGATGCCGTTTCGGGGTGCGTCCTGAACAAGACCGGCTTTTGCCGGGTCTAAACATTTCTTTATTGAAAAGGTTGAAAGCATGGCCGCCAAGACGTTTGAACAGGTACTGGACGAAGTTCGGGGCAAGCCCATACTCGTAGCCAACCGGGGCATTCCGGCACGTCGAATCTGCCGGGCCATCCGTGAACGCTTCGCCGCAGTGCCCGTAATGACCGCCACCGACATCGACAAGGCCGCGCCGGCCGCTTCGTCCGCACAGGAACTGCTCCTGCTCGGTTCCGATCCTCGCGCGTACCTTGATCTCGATCTCATCATCGCCAAGGCGAAGCAGCGCGGTATCATCGCCATCCATCCCGGCTGGGGCTTCGCGTCGGAAGACGAGCGGTTCCCCCAGAAATGCGAAGAGGCGGGCATCACCTTCATCGGCTCCAAAGCCGACTCCATGAACCTGCTCGGCAACAAGGTGCAGGTCCGCAAGATCGCCAAGCGGCTCGGCATCCCCGTGGTGCCCGGCTCGGAAGGCGCGGTCGACGTGCCCGCCGCACGCAAGGTCGTCGACGAAATCACCCTCCCCATCATGCTGAAGGCTGAGGGCGGCGGAGGCGGGCGCGGCATTTTCCTTGTTCGTGAGAAAAGCGAACTGGAAGATGCCTTTTTTAAGGCCTCCGCCATGGCGCAGGCGTCCTTCGGCAACCCCCGCCTGTACGTGGAAAAGTACCTCGAACAGGTCCGCCACATCGAAATCCAGGTCATCGCCGACCAGCACGGCAACGTGTTCGCCTTTGACGAACGCGACTGCTCCGTGCAGCGCAACCACCAGAAGCTCGTGGAAATCACCCCGTCCCCGTGGGCGGGCATCACGCCCGAGCTGCGCGAACGCCTGAAGGAATACTCCCGTATGCTGGTCCGCGAGGTGGGTTATTACTCCCTCGCCACGGTGGAGTTCCTCGTCACCCCGCAGGGTGAACCCTACCTCATCGAAGTGAACACCCGCCTTCAGGTGGAACACGGCATCACCGAAAGCCGTTACGGCGTCGACCTCGTCGAAGAGCAGATCGCCGTGGCCTTCGGCGCGAAGCTGCGCCTGACCGAAGAAAACACCAAGCCGTCCCACTTCGCCATGCAGGTCCGCATCAACTGCGAAGACCCGCAGAACAACTTCGCCCCGAACTCCGGCCTGATTACCCGCTACGTGTCGCCCGGCGGCCCCGGCGTGCGCATCGACTCCAACCTTTCCGCCGGGTACGAGTTCCCCCCGAACTACGACTCCGCCGGTTCGCTTCTCATCGCCTATGGCCGCGACTGGCAGAAAGTGCTCGGCATCATGGACCGCGCTCTGACCGAATACATGGTCGGCGGCGTGAAGACCACGATCCCCTTCTATCGTCAGGTCCTCAAGCACCCGGCCTTCCGGGCGGGCATGTTCGACACGGGCTTCATCCCGTCCGCGCCCGAGCTCATGATATACGCCGACCTCGCGCCGGAAAGCGAACGCCTCGCCAAGCTCATCGCGGAAATCTCGGCCAAGGGCTACAACCCCTTCGTCCAGCTCGGCGAATACCGTTCCCACACCACGCCCCGCCTGCCGCGTCAGAATGTGGTGCTCCCTGCCATCCCCTCCAAAGTACGCAAAGAGCCCTCTCCCTATCCGCACGGCGACCGCGTGGCCCTGCTCGATTACGTCCGCGACAGCGGCCGTGTCCACTTCACGGACACGACCACCCGCGACAGCACCCAGTCCAACAGCGGCAACCGCTTCCGCCTCGCCGAAGATCGCCTCGTGGGGCCCTACCTGGACAACTGCGGCTTTTTCTCCCTTGAGAACGGCGGCGGCGCGCACTTCCACGTCGCCATGATGGCGAACATGACCTACCCCTTCACCGAGGCGAAGGAATGGAACAAGTTCGCCCCGAAGACCCTCAAGCAGATCCTGATCCGCTCGACCAACGTGCTCGGCTACAGCCCGCAGCCCAAGAACCTCATGCGCCTGACCGGCGAAATGATCTGCGACAACTTCCAGATCATCCGCTGCTTCGACTTCCTGAACCACATCGACAACATGCGTCCCTTCGCCGAAGTCGCGTTGAGCCGCAGGGACGTGGTCTTCGAACCCGCCATTTCCATGTCGTGGGCCAACGGCTTTGACGTTGCTCACTACCTCGGCGTGGCCGAGAACGTCCTTTCCGTGTGCGGCGATGTGGCCGGCATGAGCGAAAAGGAAGTCTCCCGCCATATCATCCTTGGCCTCAAGGACATGGCCGGCGTATGCCCGCCCCGCTTCATGACCGAAGTGGTCACGGCGCTGCGCAAACGGTGGCCCGAGCTGGTGCTGCACTACCACCGCCATATGACGGACGGCCTTTTCGTTCCCTCCGTGGGCGCGGCTGCCAAGGCTGGCGTCCAGATCGTGGATACGAACCTCGGCGCGTGCGTCCGCAGCTACGGCCAGGGCGACACCCTCGCCACCGCTGCCTACATGGAAGGCGAACTCGGCCTCAAGACCGCCATGAACAAGGATATGGTCCGCGACGCCAACTTCGTGCTCAAGCAGGTCATCCCCTACTACGACCGCTATTGCGCTCCGTACTTCCAGGGCATCGACAACGACGTGACCGAGCACGCCATGCCCGGCGGCGCGACCTCCTCGTCGCAGGAAGGCGCGCTCAAGCAGGGCTACATCCACCTGCTGCCCTACATGCTCAAGTTCCTTGCCGGGACCCGCAAGCTCGTCCGTTACCACGACGTGACCCCCGGTTCCCAGATCACGTGGAACACCGCGTTCCTCGCCGTGACCGGCGCGTACAAGCGCGGCGGCGAAGAAGAGGTCAAATACCTGCTCGGCGTGCTTGATCGCGTCAACGACGTGCCCGACGAAGCCGAACTCAGCGAAGGCACCCGCGCGGCCCGCCTCGCCCTCTATCAGGATTGCAACGACGCGTTCCGCAACCTCCTTTTGGGCAAATTCGGCAAGCTGCCTCTGGGCTTCCCGCCGGATTGGGTGTATGAGAGCGCGTTCGGCAACGCATGGAAGCAGGCCATTGCCGACCGGACCACGCATTCGCCGCTGGAAAAGCTCACCGACATGGACATTGAGGCTGAGCGCAAGGCGTTCCGCGACATCATCAAGCGCGAACCCACGGAAGAAGAAATGGTCATGTACCTGAACCATCCCGGCGACGCCGTGAAGACGGTTCAGTTCCGTGCCAAATACGGCGATCCCAACCGGCTGCCGCTGCCCGTCTGGTTTGAAGGCTGCTCCGTCGGCGAGGAAATCAACTTTGTGGATACGTCCGGCAAGCCGCACCAGTTCCTGCTGGTGAGCATGTCCCCGGCCAACGACGCGGGCGAATCCATGGTCCGCTTCGTGCTTGACTCGGAAATCTTCAGCCAGCTCGTCAAGGTCGCCCCGCCCAAGAACGGCGGCGCCGGGGGCGCGGTGATGGCCGATCCTACGGACAAGTATCAGGTCGGCGCGCCGAGCAACGGCGACCTCTGGGTGATGTACGTCCATCCCGGCGACATCGTCGAGGAGGGCGAAGAACTGTTCAACGTGTCCATCATGAAGCAGGAAAAAGCCGTTCTGGCTCCTGTGGCCGGCATCGTCAAGCGTGTGCTCAAGACCGCCGACTACAAGGAAACCAGGAAGATGGAAACCGTCCGCGAAGGCGAGCTCATCGTGGAGCTCGGGCCGGTTCCGCGCATCTGCACCAACGAGGCGTGCAGTCGTCCGTTGCCCATGAATGACATCGAGTTCTGTCCCTACTGCGGGGAACGGCTCAGCCGGATCTAAGGGACATCAACCGATACGAAGAGAGAGCCTGGGAGGCAATCCTCATGACGAAAACTCCTTCCGCAACCAAAAACCGACAAGACGAGGTTCCGGTGGAAGATCTTCTCAAGCGCTTGGTCCTGACCGGCGCGGACATCGTGCGGATCGGCGAGGACGCCGAGCTGCTGGTGGGTGGCAAAAACTACAACACGGCCCTGATCAGCCGGGTTGAAGGCGTTCGCATTCCTCAGTTCCGCGCCATTTCGTCCGTGGCGTTCCACATCGTGCTCGACGAATGCAAGGTGTGCGCGGCGCTGATCCGTTCCATGGTCGACGAAGCCTATAACCGCATCGATTGGGCTTCCCCCGAAGTCACCAAGGATCACGAGTTCCTGCCGAAATTCGTGCGTTCCGTCGCAGCCGAGATCCGCAAGGCTTCCGAAGCCGATCCGGAACTGCCGCATATCCGCCTGCGCACGTTCGTCAACAACGTGGTCGACGGCTTCGCCTCCTCGCAGGAAGGCATCGACCAGCTCCGCAAGCGTTCCGTCATGGTGCAGGCCGCCATCCTGTCCTGCCCCCTGCCCGAACGCGTCGACAAGGCCGTCCGTTCCGCCTACCGCGACATCTGCGCCGAAGCGCAGGAAAGCGACGTGCCCGTGGCCGTGCGTTCCTCCGCCGCCGGTGAGGACTCCCGCAAGAAAGCCTTCGCGGGCCTTCAGGACACCTTCCTGAACATGGTCGGCGACGACGCAGTGGCCACCGCGTACCTGTGGGACTGCGCCTCGGCCTATAACCTGCGCTCCATGATTTACCGCCGGGAAGCCATCCTCGATGCTCTGACCCAGTCCGAAACCACGGGCCAGGAAGAGCTTGCCGCGCAGGCGAAGAAGGAATGGTCCATCGAAAACACGTCCCTTTCCGTGTGCATCATGCGCATGATCAATCCGGTGGTGTCCGGTACGGCGTTCAGCGCCGACACCGCCACGGGTTGCCGCGGGACCGTCCGCAAGGACCTCGTGAGCATCGACACCAGCTACGGTCTCGGTGAAGCCGTGGTGGGCGGCCGCGTGACGCCCGACAAGCTGTATGTCTACCAGAAGGACGACGGCAGCGAAGTCGTGATCCGCTTCATGGGCAGCAAAACCATGAAGATCGTCTATGACGAAAACGGCGGCACCAAGGAAGTGCCCGTTCCGGAACGCGAGTGTATGCTCTGGGCCCTGACCCCCACGCAGGCCGAGCAGGTCGCCAAGGGCGTGCGCGCCGTGAGCAAGGCCTACGACGGCATGATCATGGACACCGAGTTCTGCATCGACTCCAAGGGGATGCTGTGGTTCGTGCAGGCGCGCCCCGAAACACGCTGGAATGAAGAACTGGCCCTGCATCCCCACACCATCTTCATGCGCCGCCGCGAAGTGGAGCCCAAGGCCGCCGCTGCCGCCGAGATATTGTTGACCGGTAACGGGGCCTCCCGTGGTGCCGGACAGGGTAAGGTCCGCTTCCTCCGCTCCGCGCTGGAACTGAACCGCGTGGGTAAGGGCGAAATCCTCGCCGCCGAACGTACCGACCCCGATATGGTTCCCGGTATGCGCGTGGCCTCCGCCATCCTCGCCGACGTGGGCGGCGACACCAGCCACGCGGCCATCACCTCCCGCGAACTCGGCATCGCCGCGGTCATCGGCATCCAGAACCCCACGGCCCTTCAGGCTCTGGACGGTCTGGACGTCACCGTCGACGGCACCCGTGGGCGCGTGTACCGCGGCCTGCTCCCGCTGCATGAAGTCGGCGGCGAAATGGACGTGGAAGCCCTGCCCCAGACGAAAACCCGAGTCGGCCTCGTGCTCGCGGACATCGGGCAGGCCCTGTTCCTGTCCCGCCTCCGCAACGTGCCGGACTTTGAAGTGGGCCTGCTGCGCGCCGAATTCATGCTCGGCAACGTGGGCGTGCACCCCGCCGCGCTGGAAGCCTTCGACAACGGCGAACTGGAACGCCTCGTCCAGAAGAAGATCGGCGAACTGGACTCCAAGTTGCGCAAGACCATCCGCGAACAGCTTGACGCTGGCCTCGTGTCGTTGGATCTCCGCCTCCGCGAACACGTCGGCAACATCACCGGCTTCGCGGAAGAACTGGAAAAGCTCGGCAAAAAGGACGACCTCCGCAATCCCGACGAAATCATGGCCGTGTATCGGCGTATGCGCGAAGTTGAAAAGCTGCTGGACGAATACACCGAACGTGCCGCGCGCTTCTACAGCACGCTGGAGACGTCCGCGGATCTGGCCGAACACGTCCGCATCATCATGGGCTACGAGTCCGAACTGCTGGCCCTGTCCGGCGATTCCCCCGAAGTGAAGGCGCGCCGCGCCGCCATCGAAAAGGAAATCGGCGATCAGGTCAGCTACGCCGCGCTCAATCCGGCGGTGCAGGAAACCCTGCGCCAGATCGCCGCGCTGCGTGAAGACGTGGGCGCCCGCTGCGGCCTCGCCAAGGAAATCGCCGCCCTGCGTTCCATCCCCGGCGAAATCGGCACGCTCATCCGCGCCCGCGGCCACAAGAACGGCCACGACCACTACGTGCAGACGCTGTCTCAGGGATTGGCCCTGTTTGCGATGGCCTTCTACGGCAAGCCCATCGTGTACCGTACCACCGACTTCAAGACCAACGAGTACCGCAACCTGCTCGGCGGCAACCTCTTCGAAGATCACGAAGACAACCCGATGCTCGGCTATCGCGGCGTATCCCGCGATATCCACGACTGGGAAATCGAGTCCTTCAAGCTGGCCCGCTCGGCTTACGGCGCGCACAACCTCCAGCTCATGCTGCCCTTCGTGCGCACGCTGGAACAGGCCCGCGCCATGCGCGGCTACCTCGACACCGTACACAACCTGCGCAGCGGCGAGGACGGGCTCAAGATCATCCTCATGTCCGAACTGCCTTCCAACGCCATTCTGGCGCGGCAGTTCATCCAGGAGTTCGACGGCTTCTCCATCGGCTCCAACGACATGACCCAGATGGTGCTGGCCACCGACCGCGACAACAGCTCGCTCTCGCACATCTACGACGAGGAAGACCCCGCCGTGGTCTGGGCGATTCTGGTGACCATCTTCTCCGGGCAGAAGTTCGGCAAAAAGGTCGGCTTCTGCGGCCAGGGCGTGGCGAACAGCGAAGTGCTGCGCGGCCTCGTGGCTATCAGCGGCATCACCTCCGCCTCCGTCGTGCCCGATACCTACTACCGCACGAAGCAGGACTTCGCGGCCGCCGAAGCCCTGAACATCTCGGCTTCCGGCCTTGGCAAGTGGCTTGGCGAACAGCACCAGGCCAAGCTGGTCAAGCTGCTTGAAGCCGCCGGAAAGGCCGATGTCGCCAAGCTCGCCTCCGATCCGGCCAAGATCCGCGCCTGGTACGATGCGGAAACCGCCCGTCTGCACGGCGAACTCCGTGACAGCCTCGGCGGAAGCCGCGAAAACACCGCCCGCAAGGCTCTTAAGACTTTCCGCGCCACGTTCCACAAGCCGGTCATCTATGCCGCGTGGAACTGGAACGAGACCGTCGAGGACGCCCTGCATCAGGCCGGTTTCGCCACCTTTGAGGAACAGGCTGCGGCTCTGGCCGAACAACGCAAGAAGCTGGCGTAACGTGAATACACGCAGGGCGCTGCCCTGCACCTGCTGAGGCTCTGCCTCAGACTCCGCCGGGCTGCCGCCCGGACCTGCCCGGGGGGAGAGCCTCCCCCCGGACCCCGGCAGTTTCGGAAAAACGACCGTCGGGGGATGTTCCTCAGACGGATCATCCCCCGACGTTTTTTGTTGAAACGATATTGTTAAAAGCAACAGCCAGCTATCTTATCCCGACAGGGCATGGCCTCTTCTCTGTATTCCCTCTCCGGCTGAAACGAACTCCTGTCGCGCAGCCTCCCCACCAGTCAACATTTTTGCGGGTGGGGTCTGGGGGAAGGCGCTTTTTATAAAAAACGCCTTCCCCCAGATTCCTCCCCAAAAGGATAGTATATGGAACTCCCCCGCAAACAGACTCGACAATTGAAACTCGGCTCCGTCCGTATCGGCGGAGGTGCAACCATTGTCGTCCAGAGCATGGCGAATACCGACACGCGGGACGTGGAGGCCACCCTCGGCCAGATCAAACGCTTGCACGACGCGGGCTGCGAAATCGTGCGCGTCGCCGTACCCGACGAGACGGCAGCCAGGGCCCTGCGCGCCATTCATGACGGCAGCCCCATCCCGGTCATCGCGGACATTCATTTTGACTACCGTCTGGCCCTCATGGCACTGGAAGCGGGATTGGAAGGCTTACGCATCAACCCCGGCAACATCGGCGAACGCAAAAACGTGGAAATGGTGGTCGATGCCGCCAAAGCGCGGGGCGCGGTGATCCGCGTGGGCGTCAACAGTGGTTCGGTAGAAAAACGGCTGCTGGAGCAGTACGGAGGCCCCACCCCGCAAGCAATGGTTGAAAGCGCACTCGGGCATGTCCGCATCCTTGAGGAACACGGCTTTTACGATACGAAAATTTCCATCAAGTCGTCTTCGGTCCTCAATACCATTGAATGTTACCGGCTATTATCGCAACGCTGCGATTACCCGCTGCACCTTGGCGTCACCGAGGCGGGCGGCGTGCTGCGCGGAGCCATCAAATCCTCGGTCGGCATGGGGGTCCTCCTCAGCGAGGGCATCGGCGACACCCTGCGCGTCTCTTTGACGGCTGCCCCGGAAGAAGAGATGACCGTGGCGTGGGAACTGCTCCGCGCACTCGGATTGCGCCAGCGCGGGCCGGAAATCATCTCCTGCCCCACCTGCGGGCGTACGGAAATAGATCTCATCGGCCTCGCTCAAGAAGTGGAGCGCCGCCTGCGCACGGAAAACGCGCCCATCAAGGTCGCGGTCATGGGCTGTGTGGTGAACGGACCCGGCGAGGCGCGGGAAGCCGATCTCGGCATGGCGGGAGGCCGCGACAAGGGCATCATCTTCCGTAAAGGCGAAGTCATCCGCTCCGTGCGCGGGCAGGAAGCCCTGCTTGCCGCATTCATGGAAGAACTGGATAAACTGCTTGTCGAGCGACGAGACTTGTAGCTGTCCGGCGATAACAAAAGGGAGGTTGAAGCCTCCCTTTTGTTGCTCTTTCCACCATCCGGAACCGAGGTCAGGAAACGCGTTTCCCTGTGTTGTACCGATCAGGCAATGCGCGCCGCTCGCCACTTGCCGCTTTTCTCGGCTCAGTGGCTTTGAAGAGGCTCTACCTTTTTCTCCACCGTACCAGACGCAAAATACGCTCGTCGGCATTCCCTGAGAGAATCGCGTAACTCGATACCGCGACAACGATGACCATGCCGTGCACGGCGCGAGTCCAGAATCCCGACAGGCCGGAACTGACGATGCCCGCCTCGATCATCCCGACGATGGCGATGCCGATCAACGTGCCGTACAGCCTCCCGGAGCCTCCGAATACGCTGGTCCCACCGATGAACACGGCGGCGAACACCAACAGCATGTACCCGTCTCCCTGTGTGGGCCACCACGACCCCATTTCCATGCATCCGATGGCCCCGGCAAAGCCCGCTATGCCGCCCATGAGCGTGTGTACGCCAAGACGGGCCGCCGGGACGTTGATGCCGAGCCGGGATGCGATGTCCGCCTGCTCGCCCGTAAACCGGATGGCGTCGCCGAGCGGGTGGCGGTTCAGGAGAAGCCAAAGGGCAAGCGCCATTACAATCAGCCAGAGCGATTGCATGGGCAGGAAGCCGCCAAGCCTCCCTGCCAGCACGCTATGCGTGGGGCTTCCCCCCAGATCCGCCAGCCCGAGTGCGAGTCCCTGGCTCAGCAGCATGACAGCGCCGCGCCAGAAAAACTGCGTCCCGATGGTCGCTATGATGGACGGCACGCCGACATACGCGACCAGAAAGCCGTTGCAGAGACCGATCCCAAAGCCGATCAGGATGGCGACGATGACGCCGAGCCAGACCTGCCCCGTGTGTATCGCCGTGAGCGCAAAGCCGAATCCGGCTACCGCCAGCGTCGAGGGGAAACACAAATCCATCTCCCCCGCCGCGACCACCAACGTGAGCCCGAGCGCCAGAAAACCGTACAGGGGCAAGGTTGAAAGCAGGCTCTCGTACATGGGCCACGCCAGAAACGCCCGTGTGCCCGTCATCATGAACAGCGCAAGCAACGCCAAGAACAACCCCGTCAGCCACAGCTGGTTGCGTGTGCTTGCGGGCAACGCCCGCCGGATGCGCCCGCCCATCACGCACCTCTCCCTTCGGCGAGGGACAGCAGCCGTTCCGTCAGATCCGCCGGGGACGTCCCCTCGCGCCGCACTTCACCGACCGTCTTGCCCTTATCCATGAACAGGAACCGATCCGCCACATCATACGCCTGATGCACATGGTGGGACACCAGCAGCACGGAGCGCCCCTTGTCCCGCAGGGCCTGGATGAATTCCAGAACGCGTTTCACCTCTTTTAACGAGAGGGCCGTGGTGGGTTCGTCCAAGATGACCAGCCGCGCCCCGAAATACATGGCCCGCCCGATCGCCAGCGCCTGCCGCTCGCCTCCGGACAACACCCGTACGTCGGCATCGGGGTCCAGCCCCGCCCCGCCGAGCCCGAGCCACTCCCCCAGCATCACCCGGGTTGCCTCGCGTTCGGCGGCAATGTCGATGAATCCCCAGCGCGTCCTCACGTGGCGCCCCACAAACATATTCCTCCAGAGCGACTGCCCCTCGCACAGGCAGCGATCCTGATGCACCGTCTCGATGCCCATATCCCGGGCCTTGCGGACGCTGTATTTCGCCAGATCAACGGGATTCCCCCCAAACCGGAACGTGCCGCCGTCGGGACGCCCGGCCCCGGAGAGCAGGCGGACGAACGTGGACTTGCCCGCGCCGTTATCGCCAAGCAGGGCCACGACCTCACCTTCCGCCATGTCCAGATCGGCGTGCCGCAACGCCGCCACCGCTCCGAACGATTTCCGTATCCCTCTTACACTGAGCAGCATTCCCATAACGCATCCATGTCACTTTGACGCCCCGCATCAGCGGGAGTTCCGCCGCGCAGCCGCTGGAAAACATCTCTCGACCGCCATGAGACAAGCCTTCCACTTTGACCGTATTTTCAAAGACAATCTGTGCCGGAAGAGACTGCGGGCAAGGATTTGATAGGCACGAACGTCTTTGAAAGGAGAGAGGTTCCGCGCTGGCGGTTTTGGGGAAGGGAAGCGCTCCTCAAGGAAAACGCTCCGCTCCCTTCCCCAATGCCTCTCTATTCTTTCAAAAGTAAGAAAGCGCTAGCCTGCCTGTCCGGAAAAAAGAAAAGGGGATACTTCTTCAGAAGCTCCCTTCTCCCTTTTGGGGGCGTTTCCTCTACCGCAAGCCCTGCTTGGCAAAGGCGGACACCGCGCCGATATTGGCGGCGTCCACGATGCCGCCACCCGTATCGATGCTGAATCCGGTAAAACCGTACTTTTTGCTCAACACGGTCTGTACGACGCCGAAGTAGCCCATCACATACGGCTGCGCTTCGGAAACAAGCTGGACATAGCCGTTTTCAATGGCCGCCGCCGTCGCCGGAGACAGCGAGAATCCCGCCACATATACCGTATTCGGCTTGACGCCCGCGTTCTTGAGGTGGTTGCCCATCTGCGCGGTCAGAGAGCCGTGATCCACAATGATGACCTTGGTGTCGGGGTGACGCCCGAGCTGCCCCGCCACGACCGGGGCACCGAGCACGGGGTCCTTGTCGATTTCTGGGGTGATTTCCTGATAATCCACGGTCACGCCCGCCTGTTCCAGCATTTCGACGATAGCCTGCGCGCGCCGCCCGCGATCGGGGATGCGCTTCAGGCCCCAGACAAAGGCGCGGTCGCCTTTCTTCAAGTTCGTGCGGCGCAGCACTTCCTCAGCGAGAGCCTTGCCCTGCGTGTAGTTGTCCGTCCCCACATAGCCGAACCCCTTGGCGCGATGCCGAGCCTGCGTTTCCGGCAAGGCCGTGTCGATCGAGGTCACGACGATCCCCTGCTTGACCGCAGCATCGACCAGCGGGCCGAATGCGGCGTCGCCGGGATGCCCCATGACGACGATACCGTCCGGACGTGCGGCCACGGCATTGCGGAAATGCGTGATCATGGTTTCAGGGTTCCAGTCGGAATACAGCAAACGCAGCTCGCACCCCATATCGGCGGCAGCGGCCTTGGCCCCGTTCTGAACGATGGTGCCGTAACCATCCCCTACGGAACCGCCCGTATCAAACCAGATCGTCATGCCTTCGCCCGTTTTGGCGAACGCCGTGCCGCACAGCAGGCTCAGGGCCAACAGGCCCAACATCAGAATACGTTTCATGAGCAACTCCTTTTTCCGATTCTCTTCCGTACCGCTTCCAAAGGCGCGGCCAGCTCCCAAAGCAAACACCGTCGCCCCAAGCGAATCTATGATTTTCCAGCAACAACGACGCCACCGACATGAGCGGCCGGGTAAACCCCACAAGTATGCAAAGGCCTCTTCTGCGCGGCAGTCGCGGTAGGCCCCAAAGGGCCTTCCATTTGTCCGGCATTCCGTAAAAACAGCCCTCAGCGCTGCCTGCCCCGTCTTCAAGAACGGACCGATAACCGGGCACGCTACGGACGAATGGCCGTCTCCGCAAGCCCCAAACGGGCACGGCATCCAGCGTGGCGGTTGTTCCGCCGGCTTGCTTGGGGTCCAGAGTATGAGGGGCAAGACGCTGGCGGAACTATGGCAAACGCCCGTCGAACTTTCAAGCGGGCCTGCTCCGCCCCCTCTCCACATAAGCCCATCCGAGGGGGGAACGTTCCTTCCCTACCGGACGTCAAAACCATCCGTTTCCGGCAGGCTAGTTCTTAGAAATCGTTCTTAATAAAGAAGATTCAGTATCCGCCACAAAAGACTGCTCTCTTTTTATGGAACAAGAATACGCTCTCTGAACAAAAACTTTTTTTGATTTTTCCTCACTTTACACGCTTTCTTGAGGCAACCTCGTGTTTTCAAAAGTGTTTTCCTCCCTTTCTTCTGAATACAATTTTTTTGACCTTTTTTTCGTGTTGCCGATCCGTAACCTCAATCCTGCCTTTTCACAAAATATGCGCCGTTTCGGGGCTCAATTACCCAAAAAAGAACGAGTGTTCTTTCAAGTTATTAGCCTCACTTTTGGTATGGGAAACAAGAAGGGGTGATATCCCGTATTCCTCTAACACGGCATTTTTCCCGTTCTTCACGTTTTTCCTTTGATGCCGGAAAAATCGTGCTGTTCCTTTTAGGACAATGCCCAGTCTGAGCACGGGGTAATACCCGTTCCAGGCGGAGCGCCTTTACAGAACGTGATTTCGCGGTATGCTCCTGCCCAAAAGTAGCTTCACACCCAGTGGGGGACTGTATGGAAGATCAGAAACGGTATGATTGGGAACCTTCTGTCAGAAAGCTCGGGGAAACGGAGATGTTGCCCGAAACGGCATGGCAGGAGGAATGGCAGATTTCTCCGGACTGCGAATCGTTCGCGGCGGTTTCTGCCCTCGAAGACGGCACTTTTACCGTACGCTTGAACGGTGCGTTGTGGGAAACGCGCACCGACAAGATGTATAACTGCCAGTTCGCCCCCGACTGGCGGCTGACGGCTCTGTCTCAGAGCGACGGCGAGTGGGCCATTGTGGTCGACGACGCGGAAAGCGAAGAACACGCCGACTATTTGTGGGGAACCCGGTTCAACAAGGCCGGGACCATCGCCGTGCCCATGCAGACCGGCATGGAATACGGGATGCTGGTCGACGGCGCGCCGTGGGAACAGCTCTACACCGCCGCCACCGATTTCGTCCTTTCGGAAACCGGCAAAACCGCCGCCGTGGTCCAGACCGCCGGGCTTGGCCAGGCCGATCTGGAAGGCTTCAGCAAGGGCATCTATACCATCGCCGTCGACGGCCAAGCATGGGAAGAGTGCTACCTGAACGCGTGGTCGCCCTGCTTCGACAGGGAAGGCCACCGGGTCGCCAGCACCGTGCGCGTCACGCCGTACGAATATACCATTTCCATCAACGGCCAGCGCTGGAGCGAAACCTACCCCTGTGCGTGGGAACCCATCTTCGAGCCCAAATCCGGCGACGTCATCGCGCCCATCCGCAAGGAAGGCAAATGGGGCCTCGCCCGCAACGGCTCCCTCTTCTGGAAGCCCATGTTCGCGCAGTGCTGGGCGCCTCAGGCCGCCGCCACCGACGGCGAATACATCTGGGCCGTCGCCGCGCCTTCCTACGGCGCCTTCACCGTGGCCTGCAACGCCACCCCGTGGAACTGCCGTTTCCCGTCCGTGACGGATCTCGTCCTGTCCCCGGACGGCAAGCACGCCGCCGCCCTCGGCAGCCAGAACAACAGCCGGTTCCAGATCGCCGTGGACGGCAAAGTGTGGGACGATGTCTTTGATATGGCGTGGCCCGTCGTGTTCTCGCCCGCCGGGGACCGCGCCGCCGCCAAGGTCCGCCGCGACGGCAAGTTCGCCCTGTACGTCGACGGCAACGCCGTGATCGAAAACCTCGACGGCGTGTGGAACCCCACGTTCAGCCCGGACGGCACAGTCCTGCTGTTCTGTTCCCTCAAGGACGGCGTGTTCTCCCGCCACACCGTGCGGCTCTAGGCATCCAACTGCAACAAGGAACTCATCATGAATGCCCTGTACAATTTTGCGGTAGGCCCGCTGGCATGGATCGCCTTCACGGTGTGCATCGGCGGGATGATCTGGCGGCTGTGGTCGCTCGGACGCCTCGCCCGCCAGCGCGACGCCTCGGCCCTCGCCTACATGAACTGGAAAGACTCGCTGACGTCGATCATCCGCTGGACGCTGCCCTTCTCCACCTGCGGCTGGCGCGAGAACCCGCTGCTGACCGTGGCGAACTTCGTGCTGCACATCGGCATCCTGCTCGCCGTGCTGTTCTACTCGGCCCACAACGTCATGTGGGACTACAATTTCGGTTTTTCCCTTCCTTCCCTGCCCGACGGCTTTATGGACGCCGTCACCCTAGCTACCATTCTGGCCTGTCTGGTCCTCGGCTGGCGCCGACTGGCAGTCCCGGCGTCGAGCTACGTGACCCGACAGGCCGATTGGTTCTCCCTGCTGCTCGTCACCGGCGTCATGGTGACCGGCTTTGCCTCCGCGCATGGGTTCGGAAGCGAAAGCTTCATGGCTCTGCTCCACGTGCTGTTCGGCGAGGCGATCCTCATCTGCCTGCCCTTCACGCGCCTGAGCCACGCCATTCTGATTCCCTTCACCCGCGCCTACATGGGTTCCGAATCCATCGGCGTCCGTCGTACCTGCGACTGGTAATTTTGGAGGCACACGATGGGTATTGAAAAACGCTTAATCGAAGACGCCAACCTGACGCGCGGCATGCAGCTTGCCACGCCGGAGCGCATCACCAAAGTGATCCGCGACGTCCTGAAGGGCGAGGCAGGCGCGCGAGTCAAAGTATACGAACAGACCTGCATGCGCTGCGGCGCCTGCGCCAAGGCCTGCCACTTCAGCCTTTCCCACCCGGACGACGCGTCCTATACGCCCGTCGCCAAGCTCGACAAGACCATCTTCAAGATGGTCCGCGAGAGCGGGAAGCTCAACGCCGAACAGATGCGGGGCATCGCGCAGATCGCGCACACCGAATGCAACATGTGCCGCCGCTGCATCCATTACTGTCCCGTGGGCGTGGACATCGCCTACCTGATGAGCCTCGTGCGGCGCATCTGCAACAAGCTCGGCATCACCCCGACCTTCATTCAGGACACCGCCAACAGCCATTCCGCCACGTTCAACCAGATGTGGGTGCGCGAAGACGAATGGATCGACAGCCTCGTCTGGCAGGAAGAGGAAGCCCGCGAGGAATTCCCCGGCATCCGCATCCCGCTCGACAAGGAAGGCGCGGACTTCATGTACTCGGTCATCGCGCCCGAGCCGAAGTTCCGCACGCAGCTCATCTATCAGGCCGCCGCGATCTTCCATCAGGCGGGCAGCGACTGGACCATGCCCTCCCGCCCCGGCTGGGACAACAGCGACATGTGCATGTTCACGGGCGACTACGAAATGATGGGCCGCATCAAGCGCGCCCACTTCGAGCTGGCCCAGAAGCTGCGCGTCAAGCGCATCGTCATGGGCGAATGCGGGCACGCCTTCCGCTCCGTGTACGATCAGGGCAACCGCTGGCTCGCCTGGAAGGACTCCCCGGTCCCGGTGGTCCATGCCATCGAGTTCTATTGGGAGCTCATCAACGAAGGCAAGATCAAGATCACGCACCAGTTCGAAGATCCGGTCACCATCCATGATCCCTGCAACACCATCCGCGGCCGCGGCCTTGCCGACAAGCTGCGCGACGTGGTGCACTTCCTCTGCGCCAACGTGGTCGAAATGACGCCCAACCGCGAGCACAACTTCTGCTGCAGCGCGGGCGGCGGGATCATCAACTGCGGCCCGCCCTTCAAAAGCGTGCGCATGGAAGGCAACCGGGTGAAAGCCGATCAGCTCCGCAACACCGGAGTCCACACCGTGGTCGCCCCGTGCCACAACTGCCACGGCGGACTGGAAGACATCATCAAGCATTACAAGCTCGGCATGCACACCAAGTTCATCGGCGACCTCATCTATGAACTGATGGAAAAGCCCGAAGTATAGTCAGCCCGCGAGGGGCCTTCCCGGCACCGGGAGGGCTCCCCGCAGCGCTCCGGACCCCGTACACCGCTTTTGGAGGCGCCGCCTCCGTGAATCACTGGAGTGAACTATGCCCCTGCACGCCCTTGCCCGCGCCGGTCTCGCCGTCACGCTGCTGCTTGGCCTCGTCGGGACGGCCCATGCGCTGACCCTGAAATCCGAAGAGTTCAAGACTCACCGCCGCCCCGCCGTCACCTTCGATCACGACAACCATAACGAGCGCGCCAAGATCGAAGACTGTATCGTCTGCCACCACGGCGGCGAAAACGGCGTCATAGACCCCGAGGTGAGCTCGGAAGATCAGCCCTGTTCCGAATGCCACAAGGCCAACATGCCCAGCGGACGCACGCCGCTCATGCGTGCCTACCACAAGAACTGCATCGAATGCCATACGGCCCAGAACAAGGGCCCGACCACTTGCGGCGCTTGCCACAAGTAGGACAGGATCATGGACGCCATCCGGCTGCATTCTGACGGGACGCTTTCGTCCGAAGCCCCATTCGCGGGGCTTCTCCGGATGAGGCTCGAACTCGACGGAGACGTTACGCTGCGCTCGTTCTTCAGGCTGCTCAAGCGGAATCCGCTGGCGCGGGAACTGGTCCCCGGCCTTGGCGACGCCCTCGCCGAAGCCGAAGCCTGCCCCGCCTCCGGCTGCCGCTATCCCGGCCTCGAAGCCCTGCGCCTCGGCAAACGCGTGGAATTGACGGGATTTCCCGGCACGCCCCGCGTGGACGTCTACCTTGCCGTCGAAGGCGTCGGCGACGAACTGCCGGAACTGCGTTTTTTCCGCCTGCGGGACATGCTGGACACCCCGTTGCAAACGGGGACGGCCCGGCATGTCCTGCTCGGCGAGACAGCGACCGCGTTGGACGCGGAAACCAGCTTTACAGTGTTTGATCTGTTGGAAGGCATGGGCTGGGAACTCGGGTTCCAAGGCGGCTCACTCACCTGTAATCTCAAGGAGTAGCGAGATGTTGTTCAAGAACATCCTGTTTGCGAGTTCGGGAACGGCCGGCAGCGACAACGCCGCGAAACTGGCTTTTGGGTTGGCGGAAAAGCAGCAGGCGGAACTGACGCTCTACCATTGCTGCGGCGTCCCCTCCCGTGGGTTCACCACCAACGTCACCGATACCCGCAGCGGCAGCCTTGAGCAGCCGGATGAGGCGTATCAGGAGATGGTGCGCGAAGAACTCAATACGGCCTACGCCTATCAGATTGAAGCCTGTACCCGCCCCTTCCGCATGGAACTGAGCGTGGGTATGCCTTCCACCGAAATTTTGCGCTACGCCCGTCAGATCAAGCCCGATCTCATCGTCATGGGCGCGAGCAGCGCCGCCAGCGATCCCAACGCCGCCCGTATGCGCTCCATCGTGGGCAACACGGTGCGCGCCGTGGCGAAGAAGGCCCCCTGCCCGGTGCTCATCGTCAACCGCCCCTGCACCACCTGCTGGCACCTGTTCTCGAACATCGTCTTCTGCACCGACTTCAGCGAAGCCGCCAACCATGCGTTCCGTTTTGCCCTGAATACCGCCCGCCAGCTGAACGCCAAACTGTACATCACGCACGCCGTCGACATCACGTCCATCCAGGGCATGACGATGGACCAGTCCGAGATCGAGCGCCATACCGAGCAGATGCGCGAGAAGATCGACAAGCTGTACCTGTCCAAGCTCGACGGTTTCGCCAACGCCGAGGTCATTGTGCGCGAAGGCATTCCCTATGTCGAAATCCTCAAGGTCGCCCGCGAGAACGAGGCGGATCTCATCGTCATGGCCCACCATTCCTCGGATCTGTCCGATGACGACGCGGACATCGGCTCCACGGTGGAACAGGTTGTGCTGCGTTCCGCCTGCCCCGTCGCCAGCGTGACCCGGCCCGAGGCCCGGTGACATGGACGGAAGGCGTGCTCTCGTCATTGATGACGAGGTCCATTTCCGGTACTTTCTCAGAGTGCTCCTCGAAAAGGCCGGGTTCGCCGTGAAGATGGCCCGCAACGGGATCGAAGCGCTGGACGTGCTCCGCTCGTGGAGGCCGGACGTCATCACGCTGGACGTCATGATGCCGGAGCAAAGCGGCCTGACCTTTTACGGGGCCGTCTGCCGCGACGAGGACTGGAAACGCATTCCCGTGGTCATGCTGTCCGCCGTGCCGATCTCCGTCCGGGAACATGCGTTCGCCACGATCGGCCTGACGCAGGGCCCGCTTCCCGCCCCCGCGGCCTGCCTTGAAAAACCGTGTACGCCGGAAGCCCTGCTTGAGGTCGTCAACCGGCTCGTTCCCGAACCAACCACCGCCTGATCCGAACGCAAGGAGAAGCCCCATGCCCAAGAAGATCCTGACCATCGACGACGACCCGTATATCGTCAAGTACATCACCGAAGTTCTCTCCGACAACGGCTACGCGACCTGTTCCGCATCCAGCGTCGAGGAAGCCCTTTCCGTCCTCGAAGCGGAAAGGCCCGATCTCGTCACGCTGGACATGGAAATGCCCGACGAATGGGGGCCGCGCTTTTACCGCAAGATGTCCATGAACCCCGCATTCAAGGACACGCCCGTCATCGTGATCAGCGGCCTCCAGGGAATCCACCTCGCCATCCGCAACGCCGTGGCCACCCTCCAGAAGCCCTTCGATCCCGAAGAGCTGCTCTCCATCGTCAACCGGGTGCTTGAGTCCAAGGACGCCGCCCGCAAGGCTATGGACGGGGAATAACCGTTTCCGTTCCGGCGGTTCCCTGCGGACCGCCGGAAACCGGGGTTGACGATGCATAGCCGATTCGGAGCCTACCGCCTCATGGTCAAGACCATCACCATGACGGCGCTGCTGTTTCTCGCCGGGGTGGGGGCCGTTCTGTGGCTGATGCCCTACGAATGGCTCTGGATTGTCCTGCCCGCCGTTACCCTGCTCCTTTGCGCCGTCTCGGTGGCCCTTTATTGGTATGAAGTGCGTCTGCCCATCGGCCGCATGATCGCCAGTATGCAGGCCATGCGCGAAGGGCAGGCCGTCACCCTCGACGACGCCCGCCGCGACGACGAATTCGGCCAGCTCGCGCGGGCCATCGTTGAATTCAGCATCCGCAATCAGCACCACCTCGAAGAAGTGCGCCGCCGGAAGGACGACTTCCAGCGGCTGTTCGACATGGTCCCCTGCGGCATTTCCGTGCAGGACCGCGAATACCGCCTCCTGCGCTGGAACCACAGCTTCGCCGTCCGGTACGATCCGCAACCGGGCAACACCTGCTACGAGGTCTACAAAGGCCGGACCACCCCCTGCCCCGAATGTTCGGTCCAGCGCACATGGGAGGAAGGGGCCGTCCAGTGCAATCAGGAAAGCCGCGTCAACCCCGACGGGACGCGGGACTACTGGTTCGTGCAGACCGTGCCCCTGTTCGACAAGGACGGCAACGTGTCCTCGGTTATGGAAATGAGCATCGACATGACGCTCATCCATACGCTCCAGCACCAGCTGCAGGCGTCCGAGCGCACCCACAAGGCCATTTTCGACAGCATCCCCAACGCCGTCTTCCTGCTGGACGCCGCCGAACTCACCATCCTCGACTGCAACCCCGCTTCCGTCAAAATGTACGGACGCCAGCGGGAAAACGAACTGATCGGGCGCGGCATCCTCGATCTCTTCCTGCCCGAGGAGCGCGAGCAGTACGCCTCCCAGCTGCGGGCCTTCACCGTCTTTTCCGGCGTGACGAACATCAAGGCCGACGGCACGCCCCTGCGCGTGGACATCCGTTCCGCCTCGGCCATGATCGAAAACCGCCGCGTCCGCATCCTCTGCGCCACCGACGTCACCGAACGCATCGAGATGGAACAGAAATTCATTCAGGCCGGAAAGATGGCGACGCTCGGCGAAATGGCGACCGGGGTGGCCCATGAGCTGAACCAGCCGCTTACCGTCATCAAGGGCGCGGCAAGCTATTTTCTGCGCAAGACCCGCCGCAGCGAACCCATCGCGCCGGAGACGCTCTCCGAGCTGTCCGTGGAAATCAGCGGGCAGGTCGACCGCGCCAGCGACATCATCAACCACATGCGCGCCTTCGGCCGCAAATCCGATCTTGCGCTGCTGGATACGGACATCAACGGCGTCGTGGCGCAGGCCTGCGATCTGTTCGGCCGCCAGCTCGTGGTACACGGCATCACGCTGGAGACCTCGCTCGCCCCGGCCCTGCCGCCCGTCCTCGCCATCCCCAACCGTCTGGAACAGGTGATCGTCAACCTCATCCTCAACGCCCGGGACGCCGTGGAGGAACGCGTCAAAAGCACGCCCGAACCGCCCGCCGTCATCGGCGTCTCCACGGTTATGGACGGCAACACGGTGCTGCTGTCCGTCTGGGATACCGGGACCGGCATTCCCGCCCACCTGCTGAATAAAATTTTCGAGCCGTTCTTCACCACCAAGCCCGTCGGCAAGGGGACCGGCCTCGGCCTTTCCATCATTTACGGGCTGGTCAAGGATTTCGGCGGCTCCATCTCCGCCCGGAACCGCGACGAAGGCGGGGCGCTCTTCGAAATCCGGCTCCCCATCACCCGGCGCGGGGATCTCGCCCCGAACGCGCCCGCCGACGGGAACAGGGCCGGAGGCGTTTCCGGCCCGCAACCGGAACAGATTTCTTGAAGCAAGGATACTGCATGGACACTTCCGTTCGCGTTTTGCTCGTTGATGATGAACCCGGCATCCGCCATGTCCTCGGGGCCCTGATCAGGGATTTCGGCTATGACGTCCACACCGCCGAGAGCGCCCGCGAAGCGCTGGAGGCGTTCACCGCCAATCCCTTCCCCATCGTGGTCACCGACATCCGTATGCCGGGCATGGACGGCCTGGCCCTGCTCGAACGGGTACGCAACCAGAATCCCGACACGCAGGTCGTCATGATCACCGGGCACGGCGACATGGACAACGCCGTCGAATGCCTGCGCCTCGGCGCGGCGGACTTCATCGCCAAGCCCGTCAACGACGACCTGCTGGAGCACTCGCTGAAACGTGCCGCCGAACAATACTCCCTGCGCGAACAGATCCGCCGCCACACCGAACATCTGGAGGAGCTCGTCGCCTCGCGCACGCGGGAACTGCTGGAAGCCCACCGGGTCGCCGTCGTGGGCGAAACCGTGGCCTGTATGGCCCACACCATCAAAAACCTCGCGGCGGCGCTCGAAGGGAGCCTCTTTGTCCTCAAGCAGGGGATGGAGTCCGGGAACCGGGAGTATCTCGACGACGGCTGGGCCATGCTCGAAGAAGACATTTCGCGGGTGCGCGACAAGCTCTTGCACCTGCTGCATATCGGGCAGCAGACGGAACTGCGCGAATGCCTTGTGGACCCGGTGCAGCCCGTCCGCCATGTGGTCAAGCGTCTGGAAGGCCGGGCCGCCAGTCTGAGCATAGCGCTCCAGTTTCAGGATGCCGCCGATTCAGACCCCATCCCTCTGGATGCCGAACGCCTCGAAGGCTGCCTGCTCAATCTGGTGGGCAACGCGCTGGAGGCCTTCCCCGCGCCGGGGCTGCGCGCCCGCCCCGCCGAAGTCCGGGTCGAGATCGCCCGCACGCCCGACGCCCTCATTTACGACGTGCGGGACAACGGCACGGGGCTGAGCGCGGAAGCCGCCGAACGGCTCCGGGACGGTTTGTTTACGACCAAAAAAGATGGTACAGGGTTCGGACTGCTCGGAACGCGCAAAGCGCTTTTGGAAATGGGCGGCCGGCTCCTGTGGGAGAACCTGCCCGACAGCGGAGCGCTGTTCCGCATCGTGTTGCCGCTGCGCGTGGAGCGCACCCCCGCTGCCGCCGAGGCGAACCACCTCAGGGAGGACTCATGAAAGAAACCATTCTCCTCGTCGACGACGAACAGGGCATCCGTACCGTCATGGGTCTTTCGCTCCGCGACGCCGGGTACAACGTCATCACCGTGGCCTCGGGGGAGGAAGCCCTGCAGCTTTTCGCGGAACGGCCCATCCCCATCGTGATCACCGACATCAGGATGCCCGGCATGAACGGGCTGGATCTCCTGAAGCACATCAAGATCCTCGCGCCGGAAACCGAAGTCATCCTCATTTCCGGACATGCGGATCTGGAAATGGCGATTCAGGGGCTCAAGCTGGAAGCGTCCGACTTCATCACCAAACCCATCGACGACGATCTGCTGCACATTTCCCTGAAACGCGCCCTTGAGCGCATCGCCATGCGCAACAAGCTCAAAGAATACACGTCGAATCTCGAAAAAATGATCAATGAGAAGTCCGCGCAGCTCGTGGAGGCGGAGCGCCAGCTCGCCGCCCGGCAGGTCGTGGACGGCTTTGCCTTCGGGCTGCACACCCTCGGCTCGTCCATGAGCGGAGAGCAGCAGGCCTTCAACGAGCTGCCCTGTTTCATCGCCATGCACGACAGGTTTATGGAAGTCCTTGCCGTCAACGATCTCTACCGCGAACGCCTCGGCAATCTCGTGGGGCACCCGAGCTGGGAGCCCTATGTCCTGCACAGCAACGAGGCCATGTTCCCCGTGGAGCGGGCCATTGTGGAGGGCCGCGGCGCGCGCAGCGAGCAGATCCTGCGCGACAAGAACGGCAAGGAAATCCCCGTGCTGGTGCATACGGCACCGATCCTCAATAACGAAGGCGAAGTGGAGCTCGTGCTCGAACTGAGCGTGGACGAGCAGGAAAGCCGCCGCCTGCGCGAGGAACTGCGCGTCACCCGCGAACGCTTCCGCCAGCTGTTTGAAGAGAGCCCCTGCTACGTCTCCGTGGTGGGCCGTGATTTGCAGGTGCTTGAAGCCAACCGCGCCTTCCGCCACACGTTCGGTATGCAGAGCGGCAAGCGCTGTTACGAGCTGTTCGCCGGTTCGTCCGCGCCCTGCGACGAGTGCCCGGTGCAGCGCTCCTTTCAGGACGGCAAGCCCTGCCATACGGAAAAAGTGGTCATCGACCACGAAGGCCGTCCGGTCAACGTGCTCGTCTGGACCGCGCCTTTGCGCGACACTTCGGGCAACATCACCGAATGCATCGAAATGGCCACGGACATTACGGAACTGCGCCAGCTGCAGGATCGGCTCGCCTCCCTCGGCCTGCTCATGGGCTCCACCGCCCACGGCATCAAGGGTATGCTCACCGCGCTGGACGGCAGCGTCTACCGCCTCGGCTCCGGCATCGACAAGGGCGACGAGGCCCGGACCCGTGATTCCCTCAAGGACATGCGCCAGCTTGTGGCCCGCCTGCGCAAGATGGTGCTCGACATCCTGTATTTCGCCAAGGAACGCAAGCTCGACTGGAACATTCTGGTCGCGGAGGAGTTCATGCGTTCCGTTGTTTCCACGGTCTCGGACAAGGCCGCCGAAGCGGGCATCGCCATGACGCTGGAGGCCGACGGCGATCCCGGCACCTTCGAGGCCGACGCCTCCGCCCTCAGCGCCGCGCTGGTCAACCTGCTTGAGAACGCCGTGGACGCCTGCCGCGCCGACGGCTCCAAGAAGGAGCACTACGTACGGGTGAGCGTCAAGGGGCTTCCCGACGCCGTGGAGGTGCGCATCGAGGACAACGGCATCGGCATGACCGAGGAAACCCGTACCAAGCTGTTCACCCTGTTCTTCTCCTCAAAGGGCAAGGGCGGTACGGGCATCGGCCTGTACGTCGCCCGCCAGGTGGTCATGCAGCACGGCGGCAGGATCGAGGTGGCTTCCGTCAAGGGCGAAGGCAGTACCTTCACCGTCACCATGCCGCGCATTCTGGCGAAGTAACCCGTGTTCCCAAACGGACGCGCCGGCATCGCCGGATCGTCTGAAACCCTATTGGAGGATACCGTGAAAAGACTCATTCTCTGTGCGCTGGCCGTCGCTGGCCTCTGCATCCCGGCCTTGGCCACCGATCCCACGCCCGAACAAAAGGCTCAGATCGAAAAGCCCATGACCATGAACAACACGGGCAACGAGAAGAAACAGGTTATCTTCACCCACAGCGCCCACGCCAAGACGGACTGCGCGTTCTGCCACCACAAGGCCGTGGAAAGCAACATCTATGTCGGCTGCGCCGCCAAGGGCTGCCACGACAACATGGACAAGAAGGACAAGAGCGAGCACGGCTACTACTTCACCATGCACAACAAGAAGTCCGAAAAGTCCTGCATGGGCTGCCATCAGAAGGCTGTGGCGGAAAATCCCGATCTGAAGGAAAAGTTCAAGGGCTGTAACCCTTGCCATACGAAGAACAGCTAGCGGCGTAAGAGGGGAAGGAGAAATCAGTATTGGCGGGGAGGGGGATATCCTTCTGATGAAGGGTCGCACCCTCCCCGCCAAGCCGCCTCTTCTCCAAAGCCTTTGGCGGGGAATGAGATGGTATAAAAGGAATTCCGTTGTATCGGGATGCCTGTTTTTTGGAGACGGAACGTGTCAGACTGGGGAAAACAAAACGCCGGGAAAAACTCCCCGGCGTTTTGCCTATATGGAGCGGCTCATCCCTGAACCGGTTCAAAGCCCATCGGTTGAACGGTTCAGCGTGCCGTCAGCATGTTCCAAAAGCGTTCCTGATCGATCGTCATGACGATCCGGGCTTTTTGGCTTCCCTGCGGCCCGTTGTCGGGATAGGCCAGCGCCTGTCCGTAGGATGGCCCGAATTCCGCGTTCACGTCCACGGCACATGTACGTTCCTCGGTGATCAGGCTCGGATCGATCAGAATCGCGGCTGCCAGCACATCCCAGACGTACTGGGTGAAGGCCTTGTCCTTGGCGAACTGCTGCCCCGCATACGTGGATTCCAAAAGCTTTTTCATCTCCGGGCGTTGTCCGGCAAGGAAAGCCTGATAGCGATCAAAGGAAAAGGGCATTTTCTCGCAGACGTCGAGCCCGACCATGATTTGCTCGCGGAACGGCGTCCGCACAACGATGCGCGCCGCTTCGGGATCGAACCACCAGTTGAACTCGGCGGTCGGGGTCACATTGCCGGGCTTGAAAAACGAGCCGCCCATAAAGATCACCCGCTTGATCAGCGGCACGATGTCAGGGGCCTTGAGCACGGCTAGCGCCAGGTTGCTGCACGGGCCGATCTCCACAATGGTAAGCTCTCCGGGGTGTTTCCGCACCTCTTCAATGATGAAATCCACCGCATGACGGGGATCGGGGCGCGACTGAGGCTCTTTGCCGTATCGCTCCCGATAAACCTTTTGCCATGATTCCGGTTTTGGGTATCCGAACGCGCCGACCCACGCATCATGCCCCATGCCGAACAGCTGCCGCTCCAGCCCGAACAATTCGTACCGCTGCGGCCTGAACGGACGATCCACGCCCGCAGCCACGGGGATGTTCTGGCCCGCGATTTCGAGCTGGCGCAACGCATAGGCCACGCCGTCGGAAACCCATGTGTTGCCGGCCACGATGGTCACCCCTATCAGCTCGATGCCGGGGGATTGCGCCAGCGCCAGCATGGCGACCCCGTCATCGAAGCCTTCCACCATGTCGCTGTCTAAAATCACTTTTTCTCGGGCGGATACGGGGAAGGCGCACAACAGGGACACTATCACCCCCAAAACAACGTCCCACAGCCGGTTCCATCGTCTCATGCCGTCCTTCCTTTCGCTTGAAGGTGAAAAAAGAGTTACCCGCTTTTCCGATCAGGATGGAACAAGACGCCGTTTCGGACGCCGTGGTTCCAATGTGCGGGAAAACGTTTTCGTGCCCGTGTTTTTTCCTGCCGATGCGCTGGCGGCTCCTCGCGCAAGCCGTATGGCGGATGAACGGCCCTAGGGAAGAGCGTTTCATACGGTGCACAGGCCCATTGGGAAACCGGCGGCGGACGGAGAGAGCCCCACGCGGCTTGAAATGCGAGAATACCGCTGGCTATGCCCCGCTTTCGACTTCGGAGAGCACGGACGGGAACGCCCTGTTGCGGAATGTGACGTCATAGAACGCGAAACAGTTTTTCCCTTTTTCCTTGGCGGCGTACAGGGCCTGATCGGCCTTATACATCAAATCTTCGTAGCACGCCCCGTCTCCGGGATACAGCGCTATGCCCACACTGCACGATATGCCGCCATGCGGAATGGCTTCACTGTACTTTGATTTGAAAGCCGCGCAAATCTCTCCGGCTTTTTTGGAAATGGCATCCAGTGAACGGATATTGCGCAGAAACACGATGAATTCATCCCCGCCCACGCGCCCTACAATATCCGACGTGCGGACCTTGCGCCGGATCTCACTGGCAACATGCCGGAGCACCTCATCGCCGAACATATGGCCGAGCGTGTCATTGACGGCCTTGAAATTGTCCACATCAATGAACAGGAACGCCGCCCCGTTCTCCTTGTCATCCTCAAGCGCCTGGGCAATCTGCTCCTCTATGCGCTTGCGGTTGGACAGCCCGGTCAACGGATCGGTATTCGCCTGTTCCCGCCAACGGTTTACTTCGCTCTTCCGTTCGTTGATGTTGGTCAGCTTGCCGAGATAGCCTAGCCTGCTGCCGGAATCAGCATCCCACAAGGCGTTCGCATACACGTCGAACCATTCGTAACCGCCCCCGGAGGTCATAAGCCGGATCTCCATACGGCAGCGGGGGTGCTTCGGCGTGATTCCGGAAAGCCCCTTCAAGACAATCGCCCTGTCATCCTCATGGATGAACGGGGAGCGCAGGAGGGTTTTCCGGGCGTTGGGCACGGTGATGTCCCAGCCGAACACCTCATACCACTTCTCGGAACACTCCAACATGTCCCGCTTCACGTCGTAATTGAAGACGATATCCCCCGAAAGCTCGGAAAGGACGCGGTATTTTTCACGTTCACGCTCTAGCAGCCACAAGGTCCGGGCCGAAAGTGAGTGCTTTTTGTGCGAAGGCTTCGCGGGTGCGGTCGCCCGTTCCCTGAACATGGGCCCGATCTCCCCGTTTTCCAGCCGCGAGGCGACGCTCAGGAAGCTGTTCAGCAGCCGGGGATTGAAGACGCCGCATTCGCCGTTCAGAATCATCGAAACGGCCTGCGCGTGCGTATACGCGGCCTTGTACACGCGCTCGCTGGTCAACGCATCGTACACGTCCGCCAATGAAACGACCTGTGCCCAGATCGGGATGTTATTGCCCGCAAGGCCGTCCGGATACCCGCTCCCGTCCCAGCGCTCATGGTGGGACCGGCAGATGTCGTAGCAAAAGCGGTAGTACTCTTCGTCCTGCCCTTCGTTGATGCTTTGCAGCAGTTCGCATCCCTTGAGGGAGTGCGTCTTCATGATCTCGAATTCTTCCGCCGTGAGCCTGCCCGGTTTGTTGAGCACCGCGTCGGGGATGGCGATCTTGCCGATATCATGCATGGAGGCGGCACTGACCATCTTGTCGATGGCGCCGTGCGGAAGGTCGTATTCAGGATATCTGAAAGACAGGGATTCCAGCAAAAGCCGGGTGATTTCGCGGACCCGCCTGATATGCGTCCCGGATTCGCAGCTCCGGAACTCAACGACGGTGCTCAGGGTATCGATAATGAATTCGTTGAAACGGTTAAGCTTCAGCGTCTGCTTTTCAAGGGTTTCCACCTGCTGCCGGACGAGCGCCTCAAGATGGCGCTTGTGCAGGTAGAGTTCGATGGTGTTGTCGACGCGTCGCTTGACGATATTCGGATTGAACGGCTTGTTGATGATGTCCGAAACGCCGAGTTCGTAGCCCTTTAAAAGGGCGTTGTCGGAATTTTCGGAGGTGATGAGGACGACGGGGATTTCTTCCTTCCACGTGCGGTGGGCCATGTTCTGAAGCATCTCGAAGCCGTCCATAACCGGCATGATGATATCCAGAAGCACGATCAGGATATCATCATGGTGCGCTTCCAGCAGTTCCAGCGCCTGACAACCGTTTTCAGCTTCAAGGACTTCGTATGAATCCTGAAAAAGTTCGGCGAGGATCGCCCGGTTCAGCTCCACATCGTCGACGACGAGGATCTGCCTTTTTTCCGTTCCCATCATGCCTTCCCATCGCCGGAGGACGTATCCGGTTCCCGCAGACGCACCAAAACAGCGCCCCGTGAGGAACGCCCTTCCCTGCCCTTATTCACTCTTTTATGCTACACCTGAACACGGCTATACAATAGTGCTCTCAATAACATTCGCAAAGGCATTCCGCAATCGCGCCGAAACGGCGCAAGCAGCCCCTCCCGTATGGGGAAAACATACATTGAACATGCATTATGGATTTTCGGACTCAGGAATGGCGTTCCCGGATCAGAGAACGAAAGGGGCCATCGGTTCTGGTCATTTTTCATCTTTGTTTGAGGAATTACACTGGGGTATACGAAGGTACAGGCCGGTTTCGCTCATATCGATCTTGTTCCCATCCGGGTCCTCGAGGAGCCCTACCCGAGTGTCCTCATTGACCGTTTCAAGCTTCTTCGACTCATCGACCCAAAATATCCACCCCCCGACCTTGCCCGCAGTCTTATCTTCGAAATGGGCATCATCATCCCCTATATACAATGAACCGTCACCCTTTCCATCTCCCAACGGGGTCATCAGAAGCGCGGCTATATCCTTACATTCTCCATGATTCAATAAATACTGCGCAAAAGCCAGATTGATGCGGGCCTGCGCTTCGGATACCGCGGCGGTGGCGGCCTTGATGCGGGCTTCTTCCTGCAGGTCATAGTATTTCGGGAGGGCCACGGCGGCGAGAATGCCCAGAACCACGAGTACGGAAATGATCTCGATCAGTGTGAACCCTTTTTCCTTCTGGTACATGGCACCCCCTTGGGCATTGCAGAGCCCCTTTGTGAAAAATACTGCCCGGCGTATTGATTGTCCAGCGTACACGGCTTGAAGAATTCCCCTTCACCTTGCCCCTTCCTTTTTTTTGAGCTAGTTCAAGGAAAAAACGGGAGTCTCAACGGGTGTCCGCCTGAAATGCCGGAGGCGCCCCACGACACCTTGAACCATCCGGGAAAGCGGCAGAGGGATGCGTCACCGTCAGTATCCGTGCCCCACTCTCCTCTTCGGGCGTTCTCCGCCGTCCCCATGCGGCGTCCGTCCGTTCCTTCCGCTTCCACCGCCGCTCATCCGGCTTTTCTCCGCAACCGCAGGATCAAGAATGAACACGTTGTTTCTGAAGGCTCCCCAACTGACCGCCGAAATCATGCGCGCCCACTATTGCGAACATGACCTCGACAAAATCCTTCCTTTATTTCACGAAACCCTCACGTGGATCGGGGCGGGCGAAGATCAGATCTGCTACGACTACGAGACGATAAAGGACTTTTTTCTCCGTACCTATGCGGAAAAGGCCGTGCCCGACTGCATCATCACCGATGAGGACTACCGCCTTGTTTCGTGGGATGAGCATTCATGCCTCGTCGCCGGACGCTGCTGGATCGCCACCAAGCCCGAAACAGGCTATGTCCTCCGCGCCCATCAACGCGTGACCTTCTCCTATAAGCTCGTGGATGGAGAGCTGAAAATAACGCTCATCCATATCTCCAATCCTTATGCGGAAATGCGGGAAGGGGAAGACTTCCCTGCACAGATCGGCAGGCAGAGCTACGAATACCTCCAGCGCCTCCTTGTGGAGAAGAGCCGCCAGATAGCCCTCCTGAACAGCACCGTCTCCTCCGGCCTCAAGGCCAACTGGGATGACGAATACTATTCGCTGTTCTACGTGAACGAGGGCCTGTGCCGGATGCTCGGGTATACCGAAGAGGAGCTCATGGCCAAATGCCGCGGCAGGATGACCGAACTCGTCTATCCGCCGGACTTGCCGCAGGCCCTGGCGGATTGCGAGCGCTGCTTCGCCAATTCCCTGACCTACTCCACCGAATACCGTATGCAGCGGAAAGACGGGAAACTCATATGGGTTTGGGACACGGGCAGCAAAAGCAAAAACGAGGAAGGCAAGACCGTTATCAACAGCGTCATTGTGGATATCACGGAACGGCGCCACACCAACGATACCATCCGGCGGCAGAAAGCGTTTTTCCAATCCCTTTATGACACCACGCTGTGCGCGCTGGTCCAATATGATCTCAACGGAACCTTCCTCAACGCGAACGCCTTCACCTTCGATGTCATCGGCTACACCGAAGAGCAGTTCCGCACGGAAACCGGCGGATCGCTCATGAGCATCGTCCACCCCTGCGATGTGGACACTGTGCGGGAACACATCGAGCGCCTCATCGCGGATCGCCGCCCCACCGTCTATAACTGCCGTATCATCCGGCGGGACGGGGCTGTCCGCTGGGTTTGCGCCAGCGCCAACATCATCAACAATATGGACGGAGTACCCGTCATCCAAGCCGCCTATTCAGACGTCACGGAGCTTCAGCGCGTCGAGCGGGAACGCGACTCCACCTATGACAGCATTCCCGGCGGCGTCGCCAAAGTCCTTATCGGGACACAGCTTTCCCTGCTTGAGGCCAACGACAATTTCTTCCAGATGCTCGGCACGGACCGAACCGCATACAAAGGGACGCTCAGTGCCGTCGCCCCGGCGGATCGCGGCGCAATCGTAACCGCGTTCATGGAAGCCGCCGAAACGGATGCGCCGGTAGACATCGAATACCGCTGCCGCCGCTTCGATAACGAGCAGACCATCTGGATCCACCTCATCGCCCGGTTCGTGGAAAACGCGCACGGCGCAAAAGTCTACCAATGCGTCTTCATTGACATCACCAAGCAGAAGACGGCACAGATCCAGCTCTATCGGGAACGCGACCGTTACCGCATCATTATGGAAAACTCCGCGGACGTGATCTATGAGTATGATCGCAAAACGGATACGGTCGTCTTCTATGAGACGATCCGCCGGGGGGACGAAACCGAGATTGCCAAACACGTATCCCCCAACTTCAGCAAGAAACTTTACGATCAGAAAATTGCCCATCCCGAAGATGCGGAAACGGCCATGCGGGTATTCTCGGGCACTCAGGGCGGCTCCGCGGAAGTCCGGCTCCGCAACCTCAAGATCAATGGAGACTATGTCTGGTGCCTCCTGCAAGGCCAACCCGTCTATGAGAACGGCGCGCTTGCCCGCGTGGTCGGCATCATCCGCGACATCACGGAGAATAAACGCATCAGCCAGGAGAAGGAGCGCCTCCAACGGATTTTCGATCTCGAACTGCGCCGCGACTATGAAAGTATCTGCCAGATCAATCCCTCCACAGGCAGATACGTCATGTGGACGCCTTCAAACGCCTCCTATTACGATATACCGACATCAGGCATTTTTTCCGAAGAACTGGCGCACGCCATCTCCCGCATCGTATGCGGCGAGGACCAGGAAACGTGCCTCAAAACCCTGAGCATCGACAACATGCTCAAAACGCTTGAGGAAGAAAAGGAGGGCACCTGCTACTACCGTGTGCTGACCCCGGACGGGAGCCTGCGGTGGAAATGCGCCCGCTATACCTACTTCGGCGACGACGGTTCCATCCTGCTCAATGTGCGGGACGTCCACGACATCCGCATCGCACAGCAGCAGGAGGAAAACCGCTTCCGGGCCATCCTGCGCGAAACATGCGAATACATCATAGAAACGGATGTGGAGACAAAGAGCTATACCCTCCATCTCCCCACGCTGATCAACCGCTATCCCCTCGAAGCCTGCTCCGACTACGGCTCGCTGATCGCCCGCTACTCCGAACGCTATGTAGCTCCCGAAGACCGGGAGTCCTTCCTGCGGGCGGTCTCACTCCCGGAAGCGCTGAGCCGTATGCGCAGGGAAGGCGGCTCATGCTCCATCAAGTACACGGTGAATACCAACGGCTCCCCGGCCTACAAGACATGGAACATGTCCCTGTACCGTTATGATGACAACCGCGAATACATGCTCTCCTATATCCTCGACATCACCAAGCTGGTGCTGGAGCAGCAGGAAAAGGAACGCGAGGCGGAACGGAACCGGCAAATCATCAAGGACGCCCTGACCGCGGCGGAACAGGCCAGCCGTGCCAAATCCGACTTCCTTTCACGGATGAGCCACGAGATCCGCACGCCCATGAACGCGGTCATCGGCATGACCACCATCGCCGCCGCCTCGCTGGACAACAGGGACAAGCTGACCGACTGCCTCGGCAAGATCGGGCTTTCGTCCCGTTACCTCCTCTCGCTGATCAACGACATTCTGGACATGTCGCGCATCGAGAGCGGTAAGGTATCCATCATCAATGAAGAATTCGATTTCCGGTCTTTCGTGGAGGGCATCAGTTCGCTCATCTATCCGCAAGCGAAAAACAAGAACATTGTCTTTGACCTGAACATCGAAGGCGTGGTGGACGAGCGCTACAGGGGCGATCCCCTGCGCCTCAATCAAGTGCTTATCAATATTCTGTCCAATGCGTTGAAATTTACCCCGGAATGGCGCAGCGTGCACCTCAGCATCCGGGAAACCCGGCGAGTGCGCGATCGCGCCTATCTCCAATTCATCGTGCGCGATACCGGCATCGGTATGGAAAAGGGCTTGCTGAAACGGATTTTCGAACCCTTCGAGCAAGGCGGGGCTTCCATTTCCCACAGCTATGGAGGTTCTGGGCTCGGGCTCGCCATCAGCAGCAACCTCATATCACTGATGAACGGCCACATCTCCGTGAGCTCGACCCCCGGCGTCGGCTCGGAGTTCGTGGTGGAACTCCCCCTGCTCACCGTTCCGGACAATACGCCGAAACAGGACGTTTCCCTCGAAGACATCCGGGTACTGGTTGTGGACGACGATCTTGTCACGTGTGAGCACACCACCCTGATCCTGAACAGGATCGGCGTGGACGCCGAGTACGTCACATCAGGAAAGGCGGCCGTCACCCGCGTCAAATCGGCCCTGCAACGGCACACCTGCTACAACATCGCGCTTGTGGACTGGAAAATGCCGGACATGGACGGCGTGGAAACGGCCCGCTCCATCCGTCGCATCGTGGGGCCCGACACGCTGGTGATCATCATGTCGGCTTATGACTGGACGGAAATCGAGGCCAGGGCGCGTGAGGCGGGGGTGGACTTCTTCATTTCCAAACCCATATTCCAATCCGTCGTGCAAGACGTGCTGCTCAAGGCCACGCGCCGCAGACAATCCGCCGACACGCTTCCCGTGCAGAAAGAGGATTTCGCGGGAAGACGCATCCTGCTTGTGGAAGACAATGAAATCAATATGGAAATCGCCCGCACGCTGCTGGAGTTCCGCAACGCGTCCGTGGACGGGGCTTGTAACGGGCAGCAGGCCGTGGAGATGTTCCGCTCCTCGCCCCAAAACCATTACGACGCCGTGCTCATGGATGTGCGTATGCCCGTCATGGACGGCATCGCGGCCACTCAGGCCATCCGGGGCCTGGACCGGGCCGACGCCGCGACCGTCCCCATCCTCGCCATGACCGCCAACGCCTTTGCCGAGGACATTGAGCGGTCGCGCAAGGCGGGCATGAACGAACATCTGGCCAAGCCTATCGAACCGGAGACGCTGTACGCCCGGCTGGCATCGTATTTCCGGTAAGGGAGAAAGGTATCGGGGGAGAGGCCTCTCTGGAGAAAGTTTTCTCCCCCGGCCCCTCCCGTCCCGAGGCTTTCGGCCTTATCGAATCCCTCTCCGCCGCGTTCCCTGTTGCGGAAATGCGGCGGTATTGCGTCGAGGTCGCTTTTTGTTCGGATAAGAGGGATTGGGTGTCAGGATAAAAGGATACGCCCCAACTCGCGGGCCTCATCAAGAAGTTTCTTGTTGGCGAGGATCGCGCCGGGCTCAAGGGCGGTCCCGTACGCCTGCCCTTTCAGCTCCATGCCCGTATAGCGGCAGATATCCTGAAAACAGCGGATAGCGTTGATACAGCCGGAATCGAAGGGATCTTCCCCTTCATAGGCCATCGTCACCGCCAGCTTCTTGCCGCGCAGGCCGCGTTTGCCGCCCCCGACGTCCACGGCGATGCAGCGGTCGATAAACGTCTTGAGCTGACCGGACATGTTGAAATAATAGATAGGGGTAGCCATTACCAGCGCATCGGCGGAAGCGATCAAAGGATACAGATCCGTCATACCGTCGTGCTGCACGCAACCCCTGTCGGAACGGGTGCAGGCGAAACAGCCGTGACAGGGATTGATGTTCCGCTCCACAAGCCGGATGACTTCGGCCTTGCCGCCGTGTTCGGCGGCACCTTCAAGCACGGCCTCGGCCAACAGCCCCGAATTGCTGTTTTGCCGCGGGCTGCTCAGAATACACAGGATATTCTTTCCCATAACACGCTCCTTTGCTGTCCGTTTCACCAAACAGGCATTGTGCCCGGTCGTTTCAGAAGGCAACCCCGTTTAACGCCGCTCTCAGCGTGGAGAAAAAAGCGCCTCTTCCATGCCATCAAACATGGCCTTCGCAGCCGCATCGAACGGCAGGCGGCCCGTTCCCGTACCCATGCCCGGAAAAGCTATGGACGCAAATGCTTGTTCAAGCCCCGCACGCATGGCGGCCCGCGCCGAACGCCTCACGGGATCGCCGTCATGAAGCACGGAAGGCCTGCGCATGGTCGGCGCGGAGATCAGCCACGGGATGCCCGAATGTCCGGTAGGCACGATGAGAGCTTCCCCGACCGGCAGTTCCTCCGCGGGAAGCGTACGGATGATTGCCTGCAACCGGCTTTCCACGCCTTCCCCGAAAACGCGGGTATAGACGCCGTCCACTCCGCCGCGCATAAAACCAAACGAATTCGCCGGGGACACGACCGCATCCACCCGCAAGTCCGTAATGCCTCCCGCCACGACCGAACACAGCGCCGCCAGCCGGGGCCGCCGCTCCAGCTCTTTTTCCCACGCTTCACGCATAGCAGGGTTGATGTCGCATAACAGACATTTCATACCTTTCTCCTATCTGAGGGGAACGATGGCCTGCCGCCCTTTTTTCACGCGTACGGCCCCCAATACGCCTCCGGAAACAGGCGCTTGGTGCCCACTCATGAAAAAACTGGCACTTTCCCGATATGCCGTTGAAGTCCACCTTCAACATATTGCCCAAAAACAGGAAACGGCTGCAACCGAAGTTCCGCCCTCGTTGCAACCGTATACCAATCTTACGCAATCAACAATGAAATGTGCCCTTCCCGCACCATCTCCCTACTCGGCAAACCTCTGGAAGGAACGGAAGGAGGGCTTTTCTTCAGAAAAGCCCTCCTTCCACACTCCCCATAGCCTCAAAGCGTATCCGCTCTAGAACACCTTCAATCCGTTCAACAGGATAATAACGATAAGAATAGGAGTGACGTAGCGGCACAGGAACAAGATAGCCTTGGCGCAGGCGAGGTTGTGCAGCGTCCCGCCGTTGGTCAGGGCATCCAGCGCGTCGCTGCGGCTCCAGACGTACCCGACGAACAGGCTCAGAAGCAGGCCGTCCAACGGCAGCATCAGGTTGGAAGACAGGAAATCGTACAGGTCGAACAGGGACAGCCCGAATACGGTAACGTCAGATAGCACGCTGGTGGACAAGGTCGCGGGAGCGCCGAGCAGGATCAGCGCAAGGGTCATGAGCACGGTCGCGCGGGGGCGGGAGATGCGGAAGGTTTCGGAAAGCCACGCCACCGGCACTTCAAGCAGGGACAGCATCGCGCCCATTGAAGCTACGGCGGACAGGACAAAAAACAACGTGGTGAAAAGCTGCCCGCCGGGCATGGACGCGAACACGGCGGGGATGGTCAGGAACAGCAGGCTTGTCCCGGCCGTGGGTTCAAAACCGAAGCTGAACACGGCGGGGAACACGGCAATGCCCGCCAAAATGGACACCAGCAGATCGCAGACCATCACGCGGACGGCAAGGAACGGCACATGCGTATCCGACCTGAAATAGCTCCCGTATGTGATCATGCAGCCGAACCCGATGGACATTTTGAAGAAAGCCAGCCCCATCGCCATGAGCACCACCGAGCCGTCGATACGCGAGAAATCGGGCATGAACAGGAACTTCAGGCCTTCCATCGCGTTGGGCAAGGTCAGGCTACGTATGCAGACCACCACAAGCAGAATGAACAAAAGCGGGATCAGGATGCGGGTGGCTTTTTCAATGCCGCCGGACGCCCCCCGCAGGATGACCGAAGCCGTCAGCCCGAGCACCAGCCATTGCCAGAACAGCGACTTCCACGGGCAGGCGAGCAGGGATGAAAAAGCTTCCTTGGCCACGGCGGGATCCTGCGTGTGCACGCTTCCGGTAAGGGCCTTGGGGATATAGGCGAACACCCAGCCCGCCACATCCGAATAAAAGCTCAGGATCGTCACCGCACCGGCAATGCCCAATCCGCCGATAATCCACCAAAACCGGTTCGAGGACAGCGTCTTGAAAGCCTGATACGCATTGGAGCGCGTCGAACGGCCGATGAGCAGTTCCGCGATCATGAGCGGAAGCCCCACAACCAGCGTGGACAGGATATACACGAGGAGAAACGAAGCGCCGCCGTGCTCGCCCGTCAAGGCGGGGAATTTCCAAATATTGCCCAATCCGACCGACGATCCGAGCGTGGCCGCCAACATGCCAAGGCGTGAAGCAAACAGATCGCGAGAGGTTTCCGCCATAATCAGCTCCGATAAAATAAGGGCGTGTCCTAGAAAGGCAGCCGTGAAAAGAAGGCCCGTGAATATCACGCCGACGGGATTGAGGCAAGAAACAGTGCCATTTCATCCCTTTTCCAGTCCAACAGGCCTGTTATCCGCGAGGCCGGCACAACGGATTCGCCGCGCTCCAGCCTCTCTAGTGCCGTACGCTTTTACAGCGTATTATGCTACGGGAAAAACACCCCACCCAAGACCAGCCGCCTTATGCAGACGCGGCAAAGGAGTCCCCATGCTTCCAGCCATATCCCCGCAAGAAGCTTTCGAGCGTTTTTCCAAGGACGAAGCCAGGCTTGTCGACATCCGCGAAACCGACGAGTACACCCAAGAGTTCGTGCCGGGTTCCCGTCTGATCCCGCTCTCGATCATCGCCAAACACCCTCTGAAGGACGCCGACGCCCCGGACAAGCCCATCGTCTTCTTCTGCCATTCGGGCAACCGTACCGCCAACGCTTCCGATCTGCTGGAGCGCCTCGCCGGCGACGTGCAGGCCTATCGTCTTGACGGCGGCATCTCCGGCTGGGAGAAGGCGGGGCTTCCCGTGGAGCATATCTCCTCAACCATCCCTCTGTTCCGTCAGATTCAGATCGCGGCCGGTTCCCTGGTGCTCATCGGCGTCATCGGCAGTGCCTTCTGGCATCCGTTCTTCTGGCTGTCCGCCTTTGTCGGCGCGGGGCTGGTCTTCGCCGGGATTTCCGGGTTCTGCGGCCTCGGCGTGCTGCTTTCGCACATGCCGTGGAACCGGCGTTGAACCGGTTATCCGGAAAATAAAAAACAGCGGTGCCCCAAGGCAGCGATACCCTGTGCGGCGTCTTGCCTGTGGGGGCGAACCGTTTCAGCGGGATAGGATCTTTCAGCCTACGCGCCTTCTGACCGGGGCTTCTTTTCACCGGGAGAAGCTTTCGACACGGCACACCAATGGCTGGGGGGCGGGACAAAAGGGAGCGGCCCAAGCCCGCAGCCCATCCGGTTCCCCACCCCATGCCGCTGTTCCCCGGGATTTGGCCCAAACGCATCAAGCCGTCCATACCCTGTTTGGGGTACGGGCGGCCTGGTCATTCTATGATTAAGCATATGGCTATCCCCGTGCGGGGGCGAGGCGGTTACATATCCGCGTCCAGCGTAGCGAGCTGTGCCCTGAGTTCCAGTTTTCTGGTATAGTTGGAAAGGAAATGGTGCACGTCTTCACCCTCGGGAACTTTTCCGGCGAGCTGCGCCGCAAGGATTGCCTGTGTGGAACGGGCCATTTTTTCCTCGACTTCGCGGATCTGGCTCAACAGGTTGGCCCGCTGCTTAGCCGTGGCATAGGTTCTCTGGCGGCGCTCAGCGTCAAGGATGATCACATTGTCCTCGACCCGTCTCTGCTCCTCGCCGAACGCCCTAACCAGCGGGGCGATATGAACATCATAGCCATCTTTCCCGAACAGCGTGTTTTCCCGACCATCTTCCCAATAAATGACCCCTTGTCCAGCCACCCATTCGATCTTGTGGATAGTCGGATCGAACATACCGGGATCCAGTTCGAAAGCCATGCCGTTGATCACGACTACATGTTCATGCCCGTGTACGGTGATGATGTCCACGCTGATGTTCTCTCTTTCCATATCAGACCTCACCCGGATCTCCGCCGGGCATTGCTTCTTGTAGCAGTCCGGCCACCCATTGCCAAGAGTTGCGGCATAAAAAACCTCGATCCCCCCTTGAAAAGCCGTTTTTCGACGGCCTGCCGTGCGGGCTCCGTTTTCGTCGGGATGAGCAGGGCGGCCCTTTTTTGGGATTTCCCTGCGGCTTTTTCTTGACACGGCCTTTTTCTGAGTTATGCTCATTTGAACATTATTCGGAGATGCACATGGCAAGGCCCAGAAATTGTCGCTACGTCGAACGCAAGCCCCACGTGACCTATTTCAAGCCGCGCGGGATCCCCATGACCGAACTCACGGAAACGCTGTTGACCGTTGAAGGTCTGGAAGCCTTGCGCCTTGCCGATCTGGAAGGGCTCACCACCGGAGAAGGCGCCGAACGGATGCGCGTTTCGCGCCACACCTTCGGCCGCACGCTGGCCGAAGCCCGACGAGCCGTGGCCGATGCGCTCGTCAACGGACGGGCACTGTGCATCGAAGGCGGGACTTACGCCGTCCTGCCGCCCCAACCCGAGGCGGACAAGCCTCACAAGGAGTTTCACATGCAGAAAGTTGCCGTTTCCAGCGAAGGCCCTTCGCTCGACGATATGGTGGACCCGCGCTTCGGGCGGGCGGGAGGTTTCGTCATCGTGAATCCCGAGACGATGGAAACTTCCTACCTCGACAACGGGGCCTCCCAGACCATGGCGCAGGGCGCGGGCATTGAAACCGCCGAGCGCATGTCCGCCGCGGGCGTGACCGTGGTCCTCAGCGGCTACGTCGGCCCCAAGGCGTTTGAGGCGCTCAAGGCAGCCGGAATCAAGGTTTGTCAGGATCTGGACGGCATGACCGTCCGTGAGGCCGTGGAAAAATACAAAAACGGGGACGCGCCCTTCGCCGACGCGCCCAACAAGTAGGCCCGCCATGCGTATCGCCATCGCCAGCGGCAAGGGCGGCGCGGGCAAGACCACGGTTACGGCGTCGCTCGCGTCGGTCTGGGACCGCCCCTTCATCGCCGTGGACACGGACGTGGAGGCCCCGAACCTGCACCTGTTCCTGCCCCCCGCCGTGGAAGCCTCGGAAACCGTCGGACTGGAAGTCCCCATCCTCGATCCCGAGCGCTGCACCCTGTGCGGAGCCTGCCGCGCCATCTGCCGCTACAAGGCCATCGCCCAGTTCGCTTCGCGCCTCACGATCTTTACGGACATGTGCCACGGCTGCGGCGGCTGTTTCGCCGTTTGCCCCTCCCAAGCCCTTACGCCCGGCAGCCGCGAACTCGGCGTGCTGGATCAGGGGACCGTGCTGGAAGGCCGGGGCCGCTTCCTCATGGGGCGCTCCCGCATCGGGGAAGCCATGACCCCGCCGCTCCTGCGCGCCCTGCGTAAAAAACTGGATCTGATGCTCACGGCGATCCCCGCCGACGCCCTCATCGATTCGCCCCCCGGCGTAAGCTGTCCCGCCATGACCGTTGGCCTCGACGCCGACGCCGTCCTGCTGGTGGCCGAGCCCACGCCGTTCGGATTCCACGATTTCCGGCTGGCGCATCAGGCTTTCCGGCAGATCGGAAAGCCCGTGGCCGTAATCATGAACCGGGCCGCCATGCCGGGCAATGCCGAGGGAGACGGCGCGCTGCGCGCGTATTGCGCGGAACAGGGCCTTCGCGTGCTCGGCGAGCTGCCCTTTGATCGCGCCGCCGCCGAAACGTACGCAAAGGGACGCCTCATTGCCGCAACCTCGCCGGAATGGAGGGTGCGGTTCGAATCCCTGCGCGATGCCGTGCTGACGTTCGCCGAAGGAGCCTGTCATGCGTGAGATCGTCGTCATCAGCGGCAAGGGCGGCACGGGCAAAACGTCCGTCTGCGCGAGCCTTGCCCATCTGGCCCAGAACAAGGTCGTCTGCGATCTCGACGTGGACGCGCCCGACATGCACATCCTGCTTGATCCGCAGGTCCACACCCGCGAGGCGTTCGTCTCCGGCAACGAAGCCGTCATCGACAGGGATGCCTGCCGCCGTTGCGGGATCTGTTTCGAGCACTGCCGTTTTGATGCTGTGAAAAAGGACGGAGACGTCTACGGCATCGATCCCCTGCGTTGTGAGGGCTGCGGCGTGTGCGTGGCGCTCTGCCCGGCCAAGGCCATCGCCTTTCCCGAAAAGGAGTGCGGCGAGTGGTATGTCAGCGACACGCGCTTCGGCCCGTTCGTCCACGCGCAGCTCTATCCCGGACAGGAAAATTCCGGGCGGCTCGTGACCCTGCTCAAACAGCAGGCCCGCGAGCTCGCCAAACGGCAAGGGCTTGATCTCGTCATTTGCGACGGCTCGCCGGGCGTGGGATGCCCGGTCATCAGCTCGCTCTCCGGGGCGAGCCTCGCCGTGGCTGTGGTGGAGCCCACGCCTTCGGGCCGTCACGACTTCGAGCGCGTCGCGGCCCTGTGCGACCACTTCCGCATCCCGGTCGCGGTCCTCATCAACAAGGCGGATCTCAACCATGAGGAAGTACAGGCCATTACCCGGCTTGCCGACGACAAGGGCTACACCGTCGTGGGAGCACTGCCCTTTGATCCGGCGGTAACGGGAGCCATGATCCGGCGCAAGGCGCTGACCGAGACGGATTCGCCGCTCGCGTCCACGCTCTCCGCCATCTGGGGCCGTATCCGCGAACTGGCTTACGCACCTCGAAAGCGCGGCTGATCCGCCCTGCGGCAGCGGCGTTTGCCAATACTTTAACCAACAGGAGTCAATCCAATGAGCACGTCTACTCTCGCTATCCCTTCCGCACTTCCCGGGGGCCTTGAAGCCGGTATGGGTATGCATTTCGGCCACTGCGACATCTATACCATCGTGCAGATCGAGGACGGCGCGATCAAATCCGTGGGCACCCTGCCCAACGTGCCCCACCAGCAGGGCGGCTGCCTCGCCCCTGTGCAGCATCTTGCCTCCCACGGCGTAACCGCGCTCCTCGCCGGTGGCATGGGTATGCGTCCGCTCATGGGCTTCCAGCAGGCGGGCGTTTCCGTCTACTATGCGGGCAATTATCCCACCGTCGGTTTGGCCGTGCAGGCGTTCCTCGACGGCAAGCTCCCCGCCTTCTCCACCGAATTCACCTGCGGCGGCGGGAATCACTAGAGCATTGGGAATTGGAGGGGGTGCGGGAGAACCTTTCTCCGGAAAGGTTCTCCCGCACCCCCTCCAAACCTCCCCCCCACCCTCTCCAAAGACTTTCGCGCTTATCGAATCCCCGTCCGCAGTTTTCCCGGGAATCGAAGTAGGGAAGATCCCCTTTACCATTATTGTTGCATTGTATGAGGAATCATTATGGAACTGCTGCTCGTCACGCCTCGCCCCGAAGTCTGGAATGAATGCCTGCCGGTGTTTCAGCGCGGGGGCAACACGCTCCAACAGGCCGCATCGCTGGAAGACGCCGCGCCGATCATCCGCGACACGCCGCCCGTTCTCGCCATCCTCGATCTGGAGCTTGAAGGAAAGGCTCTCCGTCAGGCCGTCATCGACATCATGATGATCAACGCCAGCGTCCACACCGCCGTCGTCAGCGACATGGACCCCGACGAATTCCACGAAGCCACGGAAGGGCTCGGCATCCTCATGCCCCTGCCCACTTCCCCCAAGGCCGACGATGCCGAACGCCTCCTCAAGGCTCTTGCCGGGGTCATGTAGGGTCGCCGTACCGCGCCCCCTATGGCGAAACGCCTTGTGAGGGACATGCGCCTTCGGCTCCGCTGGAGCGGAGGACGCTTCTCCGTTGGGGAAAAGTACGAACATCAGCTTATTGCCGTTTCCGCTCCGACCAGACGGGACCTCTTTGAACCCGATTCATATCCGCCTTGAATACCAAAGGGATGGACAGCACGCCCACGTGCTGGTAACCAAAGGGGAAACTCCGTATCCGGGCGGGAGGGCACATGCGTTCCATCGTATTCAGCACGGTTTCCCATCTAGATATGTACACCGGCGAAGATCGGAAAGACCGCTGGCGCCCTCTGCTGGAGCTGCTGCGCATTCACGACTTCAAGGTGGACAGGCTGTATTTCTTCATCAGCCACCTGTACCGGCACATCGTCCCCACGCTGGTCAAGGACATGAACAACGTCTGCCCGGAGACCGAGATTGTCCCCGTGATCACCAACCTCAACGGCGTGCTCACCTACGAGGACATCGCCCCGGCCTACAAGGTGTTCAGCGCCTACTTTGAACAATACCGCTTCGATCTGAGCAACGAGCGGTATTTTTTTCACCTGGGGCCGGGCAACCTGTTCCAACATGCGCTCATGCTGATCATGCTGTTCCACTTCAAGCGCCTGCCCTTCCAGATGCTCCGTCTGGCCCCCAACCCGGAAAAGCCGGGCGACATCATCATGGAGATCTACGAGGGGGATATCCGCAAGTGGATCGCCAGCATCGCGGATTCGGAAAAACGCAATGTCGCGGCCCAGACATTCCTCAAGTCGTGCATCGAAACCCGAAACCCCGTATTCAACAAGCTGATCGAAGAAATGGAGCATGTGGCCACCCACTCCACCGCGCCCGTCCTGCTTTCCGGCCCCACCGGCTCCGGCAAATCCCATCTTGCCAGAAAAATTTACGAACTCCGCTACAATAAAGGACTAGTCCCGGGTTCCTTCGTCGAAGTGAACTGCGCGACACTGCAGGGCGAAAGCGTGCTTTCCAACCTGTTCGGCCATGTGCGCGGCTCCTTTACCGGCGCGACGACAGTGCGTCAGGGGCTGCTCAAGACAGCGCATGAAGGCATCCTCTTCCTTGACGAAATCGCGGAGATCCCGCTCCAGATACAGGTGATCCTCCTCAAGGCCATCGAAGAGAAAAAATTCTACCCCTTCGGATCGGATACGCCGGTACACAGCGACTTTCAGCTTATCTGCGGCACGAACCGGGATCTTGCCGAAGAAGTCCGGCAGGGGCGCTTCCGCCTCGACTTGTTGTCACGCATCAACATGTGGCATTTCCGGCTTCCCGCACTCAGGGAACGGTTGGAGGACATCGAGCCGAACATCAACTACGAACTTGACCGCCACACGCGGCTGAAAGGCTTCAAGGCGGATTTCCTGCCCGAAGCGCGGGAACGCTATCTGAACTTCGCCATGTCGCCCGAAGCCATCTGGCCGGGGAACTTCCGCGACTTGTCCTCATCCATCGAACGGATGCAGAGCTACGCTCTCGGCGGCATCATCAACGAGGAGCTTGTGGAGGAGGAGATCATCCGGCTGCGTGCGATATGGCATACCCCGGCCCTCGCCGAGCTTCCCGCCCCGAAACAGGGGGCCCCGCTGCTGTCAAGGCTGTTCACCCCCTCCCAGCTTGATCAGATGGATCTGTTCGACAAGATACAGCTGGAAAACGTCATCAGGGTATGCTGTGACTGCTCCACACGCACGGAGGCCGGACGTAAACTGTTCGGCGTTTCGCGTGGCCGAAAAAAACATGCCGACGATACGACCCGGCTCAACAAGTATCTCAAATCGCAAGGCGTCACATGGGAGCAGATCCAGTCGTTGCGGTACCGCTGACCCGGACGGCTTGCGCGGGCATTGTTCCCGAGGCCTAAAAAAGTTGCGGCAAGGCACGGGAACCGCTTCCGTGATGCGGGGATACCTTCCATGACACGAGCGGCAAGGCAATCAGGGAGGGAGGCAATCTTCTCAGCAGGAGGATGCTTCCCGCCTTTTGGCTGGAACGGGGAAGTTGCCCGGCGGCCCTCCATGAAAGGGGTCTTTGTAGCGGAAGGGGTATCTTCCTTTACGGAAGGCCGCCGGGGTATGGGGGGGAAGTATCGGGGGAGCGATCAACGGGAAGAGACAAGCAGCATGACCGCCAGCCCGGTGAAAACGCAACCGGCGGCACGGTTCAGGAACAGCTGCCCCTTGACGGAACTGTTGAAACGCCCGGCGACCCGTCCCGCAAGCAGTGACACGCAACCAAAGACCAGCAGCGTGGCAAGCTGGAACAGCGCGCCAAGGACAATGATCTGCGCCGTAAGGCCGCCCCGCGCGGGATCGGCGAACTGAGGCAGGAAAGCAAGGAAGAACAGCGTCACCTTGGGGTTGGTGATGTTCATGATCACCCCTCTCCGGTACAGCGTGCCGTATCCGGGGAATTGCGCCTTCTGGAGCGAAGCCTTTGAGGTTCCGCTGCGGAAAGAGAGCCACGCCAGATACAGCAGATAGGCGACCCCCGCGAATTTCAGCACATTGAACGCCGTTTCCGAACTCTGGAACAGAGCGGCGACCCCAAGCGATACGGCGGTGATATGTACGAACAGACCGGTGATCAGCCCGCAGGTCGTGGCGAACCCCGCACGCGCGCCGTACAGCGCCGATTGCGTCAGCACAAAAAGGATGTCCGGTCCGGGGGCGAGCCCCATGACCACCGATGCAACAAAAAAAGCCCCTAGCGTTTCAACTGGCGGCATAGCGTTTCCTTTACTTGCTCAGGCGGGAAAAATTCCGCCCTCTTCTCTTCAGGCGAGGTGTTGCGGGATTCTAGGGTTCCAGTGTTTTCCGGCCCGTGCCGGCCGCCCAATAGCCACATCAAGGATACCGACCCGTAAAGCCGGGAGGTTCCCGGCTTGTGCCGGTCGCCCCGTGTAATGCCGGACAGCGAACCTTCAGGCGGAAAACGCAGCCGGACGATCAAAGACCACCCGCAACACATCTCGTGAAAGCCGGGAGGAGAGCCTCCCCCCGGCGGATTTTACAGAGCGGATCAGTCCTTCGCCGTTTCCTCGGAAGCGGCCTTGAAACCGCGCTCGAAGCAGTTCAGGTTGCTTTCCACAAAGGCGGGCTTGCCGTTCTTGCGGATCGCCTCCATCTGGCTCTCCTTCGTAAGCGGCATGTCCGCGGCCCCGTACAGCGCACCGAGCATGACCATGTTCAGGCCGAGCGGGTTGCCCGCTTCCAGCGATTCCTTGCGGGCGTCGAACGCGATCACGCGGCCCACTTTGGCGCGCAGGCAGGCAAGCAGCTCATCGACGGGGGGATATGCCGCCGAACCGCCGGGAATGAACGGCACTACAGGCGCGGTGTTGGTGATCACGATGGTGTCGGCATTGGCCTTGCTCAGGGCGCGCACGGCTTCCATCGGCTCGAAGGCCAGCAGGATGTCCGCGCAGTTGTCGGAAATGGTGGGGCTCTGCGCGCCGCCGAGCACGACCGTGGACTCCACCACGCCGCCGCGCTGGGCCATGCCGTGGGTTTCGCTCATGAGGACGGGCACGCCCATGCTCAGAGCGGCCTCGCCGATCATTTTGGAGGCCAGCACGTTGCCTTGCCCTCCCACGCCCACAATATAGATTCTCAAGGTATTCATGACGGCTCCTTACTTATTTTTGGGGACGGATCGCATTGTTCGGGCAAACTTGGGCACATACGGCGCAGCCGATGCACTGGACGGGATCGATGGACACCTTGCCGTCCCGAAGCTGGAAGGCCGGACAGCCGAACGTGTCCACACAGGTATGGCAGTTGACGCAGCGTTCCCCGTCGATGCCGAACACGGGTTTCTTAGCCTTGGACAGGCGGCGCATGTGCAGCGGGCAGGGTTCGCGGCAGATGATCACGGAAACGCCGTCGTGATCCAGCGCGGCGCGGGTCGCTTCCGCCACCTTCTTAAGGTTGGTGGGCCGGACGGTCTGGATGTGCTCCACGCCGAGCGCCCTGATGACGGCTTCCATGTCGATGCTGGTCAGCGGAGGCGTGCCCGGAGCCTGCGGCAGGGACGCGTCGCGGCCCGGAGAGGGCTGATGCCCGGTCATGGCCGTAACCATGTTGTCGAGGACGACAAGCACGAAACGGTGGTGGTTGTAGACGGCGTTGGCGATCCCGGTCAAACCGGAGTGGAACAGCGTGCTGTCGCCGATGAAGCCGACGATGCGCTGTTCCGGCCCCACCGCCAGTTCCAGACCGGCGGGCATGGAGGCCGCCGCGCCCATGCACACGCCGATGTCGGCCATGCGCAGAGGCGGCATGAATCCGAGGGAGTAACACCCGATGTCCGTGGCGAAGATGACGTCCCGGCCTTCGCAGCCGAGTTTCACGCCATAGTAGGACATGCGGTGAGGGCAGCCCGCGCACAGGGACGGAGGACGGTTGACCAGCTGCGGGGCATCCGTGAGATCCAGCGGCGCGGGGGTCACGTCGGCGACGCCGAAGGCTTCGGCTACGGCGGCGCTCACACGGGCGGGGGTATATTCGTACAGCGTGGAAAGGTCGGCGGTCCCCTTGCCGAGGATGGTCAGGGTAAGGCCGTTCTTCTGCGCCATCGCGCGGAGGGCTTCCTCAACCAGCGGCTCCAGCTCCTCAAGCACAAGCACCGTATCCTTGCCGCGCAGGAATTCCAGCAGGGCGTTTTCAGGCAGAGGCCACGCCATGCCGAGGCGGAACACGCCCACGGTATCCGAAAGGCCGCATTCCTTCACGGCATCAAGCACATAGTTGACCGCGACACTGCTGGCGACCACGCCGAGGCGCGTATCCGCCGGGCCTTCCACACGGTTGAACGGGCTGGCGTCGCTCACCGGAACCAGGCTGCGCATACGCTCGACCAGACGCTTGTGATGGCGCACGGCATTGCCCGGCAGCGGCACGAACGCGTAATCCTTTTCATAGTGGCGCGGCCCGGCCTTGGGACGGATGTCGCCAAGCTCCACCACGCCGCGGCTGTGCGCCACGCGGGTAGTCGCCCGAACCATCACGGGCATCCCCATTTGCGCCGAAAGTGCGAACGCCGCCACGGTCATATCCTTCATTTCCTGCGCGGTGGCGGGTTCGAAGCAGGGAAGCCCGAACAGGCGGGCATACTGCCGATTATCCTGCTCGTTCTGGCTGGAGAACATGCTCGGGTCGTCGGCGCTGTACACCACGAGGCTCCCGCGGACGCCGAGATACGTCAACGTGCCGAGCGGATCGGAGGCTACGTTGAGGCCGACGTGCTTCATGGCGGTCAGACAGTTCAGGCCGCCCATGGACGCGCCCGCAACGGCTTCCATCGCCACTTTCTCGTTGGTGGCGAAATCCATGCGGAAACCGCCCGCGCCCTGCAATTCGTACAGCAGGTTGCTCACTTCCGAGGAAGGGGTGCCGGGATAGCAGCTCGCGTAGTCGAGCCCGGCTTCATACGCGCCCCGCACGAGCGCCTCGTTGCCCATGAGCAACGCCTTTTTGCCGATTTCACGTTCGAGAAGCACTGACATAACGTCTCCTTTATCGTGTTGATTCCATACATAGTGTTATGGGGTTCCGCCTGCGGCTGCCTGCGCCCTTTCGAGGCGCGGAGGCCTTCGCCGCCGACCTCCTTCCACCCATCAACCATTCTGAGAAGAAAGGGAGGCGGGGGAAGGGCAGCCCTCCCGTGCAACCGATTCTCTCTTATGGGCCTTTTCCCTGAGCACAACCGCCGGGGCGACGCCCAGCAGGGTTATGGCCGCAGCCACATAAAGGGCCACGAGGTAATCTCCGGACCATGCCCGGATCAGGCCGCCGATGAACGGCCCGCACACCGAGGCGACCATGAGCGGGCTCGTGCTGAACCCGTAGTTCACCCCGAAGTGGCGCGGCCCGAAAAAGGCCATGATCAAGGCCGCAAGCTGGGGAATGGTCCCGCCGAACGCCAGTGCCACCGGAACCGCCGCAATCAGGAAGCCCGCCATGCCGAACCGGGACGGCAGCGCCGCCAGCAGCACCAGCCCGCATCCCATGAACACGGCGTCCAGCCCCATGCCCCACGCCCGGCCGAACCGATCGTGGACGTATCCGAAGAACAACCGGCCCACGCCGTTCGCTATCGCGTACACGCCCATGCCGAGCCCGGCCTGAGCCGCGGTCAGCCCGCATTCCAGCGCATAGGGAACGATGTGCCCGATGAGCATCAGCCCGCCAATCTGGATCGTCAGCATCCAGCCCCAGATCATCCAGTAGGACGGCGTATGGAGCATGTCCCGCAGGCCGACGCCGTCGCCCTCTTCCTTGCCGGGAGCCGCTTCGGGCATACGCAGGAACAGCGAGCCGAGCACAATGATGCCAAGGAAGAGCACCGCCAGCGCCATGAACGTGCTGGAAACGCCCACCTTGCCGATGAGCCAGCCCGCGCCGACCGTCCCGAACAGGAGCGTGCCGAGCGCAAGGGCCATCGTCAGCAGGCCGCTCACCAGCCCCTTGCGCTCAGGATACCAGCGCAGGCATACGGCGGCGGGGACAAGGTTCACGATGCCGATGCCGAACCCGGACACCACCCCGTAGCTGAGGTAGAGGCCGATCACGGAGTCGATGCGCGACGCCCACAACAGCCCGACGCACAGCAACGCGCCGCCGATCTGCACCGCACGGGCGGGCCCGAACCGGAGAAGCTTTCCCCCGGCGAACATGCCGAGTGAGAAGAAGGTGATCATGAAAGTGAAGGTCAGGGACGTCTCGGGACGCTGCCAACCAAAAGCCTGTTCCAACGGGACCACGAAAATCGACCACGCATACAGAACGCCGCAGACCGTGCACAGCACAAGCCCCGCCAACAGGATGATCAGACGGCTCGGCGTTTTCATGATGCCTCCGTCCGCTCCGCAAAGGTATGCGCTTCTTCTTCGCCGCGCAGGACGCGCAGCACGCCGAGGGCGAGGGATTCCATCTCGTTTTCGCCTGGCAGCACATGCACCGGAGCGAGGAAGGACACACGCTCCGCCACCCAGTCCGTGAGCATCCGGGAGCGGGCGACGCCGCCCGTAAGCAGGATGGCGTCGAGGCGGCCCCGCGTCACCACGGCGAGCTTGCCGATATTTTTCGCCAGATTGTGGGCCATGGCCTCGTAAACCAGCGCGGCCTTCCCGTCACCCTCGTGGATGCGGCGCTCGATTTCCCGCGCGTCGGACGTCCCGAACCAGTCCATCAGCCCCCCCTTCCGCTGCATCCGGCGCATCATCTCGGGGAAGGTGACGCCATCCTGCGTCGCCATTTCCGCAAGCTGGAAGCACGGCAAGCCGCCGGAACGCTCGGGCGCGAACGGCCCTTCATCGTCGGAAATCATATCCACGACACGCCCGCCCACATGCAGGGAAAGGGTGATCCCCCCGCCCATGTGCGCGACAATCAAGGATAGCTCGGGGTATTTCGCATTGTTCTGCGTGGCGTAGCGCAACGCGCAGGCCCGCATGTTGAGCATGTGCCCCACGCTCTTGCGCTCTATGGACGAAAACCCGGTGATGCGGGCGATGGGATCCATTTCGTCCACGGTGACGGGATCATAGATGAACGCCGGGATGCCGAGCGGCCTCGCCACAGCGTCCGCAAGCACGGCCCCAAGGTTCGAGGCATGTTGCATGACCGGACGGTGGCGCAGCACGTCGAGCATGGCATCATTGACACGATACGCCCCGGAACGCACCGGCGGCAGCAGCCCACCCCGCCCCACACAGGCGTGCAGGGACGCGGGATCAATGCCTTTTTCCGTCAATACGTCGAGCAGCAGGCGGTGGCGCAGCTCAAACTGCTCCATGACCGCCGGGGACAGTTTGGCGGTATCGTGGTCGCGGCTTTCCACAAACAGCGGGACCTCGTCCTCGTACACGGCGATTTTGGTCGAGGTGGACCCCGGGTTGATCACAAGAATGCGAAACATGCTGACCTCACAGGCAATTAGGCGTTCCGGGCGGCGAGGCATCCCAACGCGGTGGCATACAGTTTGGCGGACGGCGGCTCCGAGCGCGAAGTCATGACCACGGGCGCGGCTGCCCCGAGGATGAGCCCGGCCACCTGACTGCCCTTGAGGAAGTGCAGCAGCCCCTTGATCGCCACGTTGCCCACTTCCATGATCGGCATGAGGAAAATATCGGCGTCGCCGGAAACCCGGCTTTCGATGCCCTTGTGCAGGGCGGATTCGCGGTTCAGGGCCACGTCCATGGCAATGGGGCCTTCAACGATGCATTGCGTGGGGAACTCGCCCCGTTCCCATGCCTCGACCAGCCCGGCGGCGTCGATGGTCGCGGGATTATGCGGATCGACGCGCTCGTTGGCGGCGAGGCAGGCGACCTTGGGGCATTCGTAGCCCCACGAGCGCAGAGCCAGCAGCGCGTTGGCGAGGATGTCCTTCTTGGCGGCAAGGTCGGGATTGATGTTCATCCCGCCGTCGGTACTGTAAATGAGCTTGTGATAGCCCGGCAGTTCCACGGCGGCGATGTGCGACAGCCTCCGGCCCGTGCGCAGCCCTTCTTCCTTGTTCAGCACACCGCGCAGGAAGTCCGAAGAGTTGAGCATACCCTTCATGAGTACCCCGGATTCCCCGCCGCGCACCGAGCGCACGGCCTCCCGCAGCGCCGTCGCGGGATCGGCGGCATGGCGGAGTTCGGCCCGGCCTTCGATGCCCGCCTGTTCAACCAACGGGCGTACAACCGCCTCATCACCGTACAGGATAACGTCGGCCAGCCCTTTATCCAGAGCCATGCGCGCGGCTTCCACGGTTTCACTGTCCGCGTTCGCCACGCACACCACTGTCCGGGGCATGGCCTTCACCTTGTCGATCAGTTCCGAAAAATGTTGCAGCATGAAAAGGCTCCTGTGGAAGAAAGCGGGAATACGGGAAAAGGAATGCTCTTTGAGAACGGCGTTCCGCCCTCCTCCCTGCGTCCCTTCCCCACCGTCCAAAACGATTCGGGCGACGGGGCCTAGACAAAAACTTTCTTTGTAACATATTGTTTTTATTAATTATTTTATCTTAACAAAGGGTACAAAGCTCCTACCCTCCCCAAAAAGGAGGGAACAAACAGCGAGACACCGGCCCACAAAGGGGACGTCAGCCGCGCAAGGCTAATCGGAATAGTCGGCCAACACGCCGTTCACCACGAAACGGGGCGGCTGGCCATGAACGAGCACACGCTCCAAGTTTTCAAGCGCCTGAGAGAGCATCCGTCCGAACGCGGCGCGGGTTACGCCCGCGAGATGCGGCGTCAGCAGGACGCGTTCGGCGGGAATGGACAAGAAAGGATTTTCGGCGCGCCCGTCGTCCGCAAAGCAGTCGAGCGCCGCGCCGCGTATCCGCCCTTCCGCGAGGATACGGGCCAGATCCGCTTCCACCACCACACCGCTCCGGGCCGCGTTGATCAACAGGGCATGGGGCTTCATGGACGAAAGCAGGTTGTAATCCACAAGGTTGCGGGTACTGCCGTTGAGCGGGCAATGCAGGGAAACCACGTCGCACTCGGCGAACAGCTCCGCCACATCCATACGCTCGACCCCGTTTTCAGCCGCGAACTCTTCAGGCCAGAAGGCGTCGCAAGCGGCCACGGAACACCCAAAAGCCTTGGCGAGCGGGACGACCGCGCGCCCGATATTGCCGAGCCCGAACAGCCCGATCCGGCATCCGCGCAGCTCAAGGCCGCCCTGCTCCAGAAGTTCGGCACGCGAAGCCGCATAGCGTCCGCGGCGGATTTCCCCGTCGGCCCATGCGAGGCCGCGCTGGAGGTTCACAATGGCGGCCATCACGTATTCCGCGACCGAGGACGCGTTCATGTTCGGCGAATTCGATACCGGAATACCGAGCTCCGCCGCCGTGAGGTGGTCAACGGAATCAAAGCCCGCGCCCGTGGTCTGGATGAAGCGGATGGACGGCATCCGTTCGAGGCAGAAGGCGTCCACATACGGCTGGGACGGCGGGAGCAGAAGCGCCTGCGCGCTCTCTGCCGCCGCGATCAGGACGTGGCTGCCGTTGGGAGGCAAAAAATGCAGAGAAAGGGTTTCCGGAAGGGTCATACCGGATTCCGTAAACCGGGAACGGGGGAGCAGGCTGAGGACCTTCATGGCGTTCTCCTTTTCGCCTCTTGAACGGCAACGTCTTTCGCGCTTCGCGACGACACGCTTTTTGTTTCGCTTCCGGGGAAAGCGCCGCAACGCCTCCCCGAAAGCATCCGGGGACGGAACCCCCGCCATGCGGGGATCCCTCTTTCACTTACCGCATCATGGCGGGCAGCCACGTGCTCAGCGGCTCAAAGGCGATGCAGAAGCCGAGGCACAGGAAGAACGCAAGGACGAAGGGTATCGAGGAGCGGTACACCAGCGAGAGCGGAACATCCGCCAGTTCCTTGGCGACGAACAGGCTGACGCCAAAGGGCGGGGTCATGCCGGCCATGGTCACGAGGATATTGATGATGACGCCGAACCAAATCAGGTTCCAGCCGAACAGCGCGGCGAGCGGCAGGAAGATGGGCACACAGATGAGCATCAGCGGGATGGCCGGGATAAAACAGCCGAGCAGGCTCATGCACACGATGATGGCGAACATGACGGCCATGGGCGGCATGTTCATGGAGGCGATGACGCCGGCGAGGATCATGGGGATCTTGCTCATGGTCATGAAGTAGCTGAACACGCCCGCGCCGCCGAGGACTGTAAAGGCCATGCTGATCGTCTTGCCGGTATCGTTGAGGCCGCTGGTGACGATGGACCAGCTCAGGCGGCCCATGACGAGGGCGAGGAACACGGTCGTGAACGCGCCGATGCCGCCGCCTTCCGTGGCCGTGAACATGCCGGCGTAGATGCCCCCGATGACCACGATGAAGATGATAATGATGGGCAGGCCGGTCTTGAGCGAAACGAGCCGTTCATGCATGGGCACGCGGGGCAAGGCGGGGGCCAGCTCGGGATTGCGCCAGACCATGATCATGATGACGACGATGAAACAGGCCATGCACACGAGGCCGGGGAACACGCCGGCGATGAACAGGTCGGCGATGCTCTGTTCCGCAAGGACGCCGTAGATGATGAAATTCGAGCTCGGCGGGATGAGGCTGCCGATGCCGCCGGAACAGGCGAGCGTGCCGATGGCCAGCTTGTCGTCATAGCCGTGCCGCCGCATTTCGGGCAGGGCGATGGTCATCATGGCGATACAGCCGACCAAGGCGTCGCCCACCACCGCGCCGAGGGCGGTACAGGCGCACACGCTGGCTATGGCGAGGCCGCCGCGGAAATGGCCGCACCAGTTGCGGGCCGTGCGGTACAGGTCTTCGCCGAACCGGCTGTAGAAACAGAGGAAGCCCATCAGCAGAAAGAACATCAGGGGCGCCCACGTGTAACTGCTGCACGTGGAGAACCATGCCGTCCCGAACAGGTTCAGAGCCGCCGTCAGGCCGCGCAGGCTGGCGATGAAGACGAGCGAGGTCCCCATGAGCGCGAAGGCCACGGGCATCCCCAAGAAAAACATGGTAAACATATACACCATGCCGATGACGCCCTGCGCGGGTGCGCTGATGCCGGGCAGACGCTCGACCGCCACCCAAACCGACAGAGCCACGCCGAGCAGGCCGATGCCGAGCATCAAGAAAGCCGACCCCATCCCGCCGCCCCGGATAATGGCGGCAAGCTGATCCAAAAGATGGCTGAGCATGGCAAGGAACAACAGGACGCATCCGAACACGGCGAACCAGATGAACGGCTTGTAGGACATGTTCCATACCGAGGTGGTGTCGGTGGTGGTCATGGCGTACTTGCCCATGCAGGTTATGCAGAAAAAGACGACCGCAAGGCTCCAGACCGTGGTGATGGCCCCAAGCCGGTTCTTATTGAGTTCGCTCAGCTTGCCGGTCACGATGTCCATGCTGACGTGCCCGCGCCTCCAATAGGTATAGGCCACGGAGGAAAACAGCACCACGGACATGAGCATTTCGGTGATTTCGATGCTGCCGCTGATCGGCGATCCGATAACATAGCGCAGAAGCACATCCGCGAAGGTCAGGATGACCAGACCCATAAAGATATACATGCCGACAGTGCTTATCCTCTGGCAAAACGGTTCCGTGCGCCGTATCAGGGCAGATAGCGATTCCAGCTGGGCGGCCAACGGGGGCGTTTCAATGGCGTTGCTGCTCATAAGTTCAGACCTTGATTGGGGAGGTTGGGCGGCGGGGACCCCCCGCCGCCGTTCGGAACCGATGGCTTACTGCTGCTTGACGTAACGGTAGGCTTCAGACTGACGCCACGGCGTGAAATACTTGGCTTCCAACTGGTGGAACGTCTTCTCCAGTTCGGCGCCCCGATAGCCGGCCTTGTCGAGCGACTTGAACCACGCCTGCGCCGGGACGGCGGCCAGCTTGTCGGCTCGGGCATAATCCTCGTCGGACAGGACATGGACGGTGCCGCCCATTTCCTTGATCCACTTGTCGAGGCTGCCGTACACGTTTTCAGCCCAGAACTTTTCCAAAAGATTGGGGCCGTAATTCTGGGACATATCGTCGACGATGGCCTTGAGGTCGTCGGGCAGGCTGTCGTAGCGTTCCTGATTCATGACCACGTAAAAGGCGGTTCCGGTGATGTTCAACAGCGTGACGTGCTTGACTTCCTCACCGTAGCGCCGGGAAATCAGCGGATCGAAATCCATGACGATACCGTCGATGATGCCGCCCTGCATGGCCTGATACAGATCGGACATGTTCATGCCGACCACGGAAGCGCCGAGGGCCTGCATGGTTTCAAAGCGCAGGCCGCCGCCTTCAAAGCCGAGCTTCTTGCCCTTGATGTCGTCGAGCTTCAGGATGGGCGCGGACTTGGTCATGACACAGTCGCCCACGGGGTAGGCGTGGATGAACATGAGCTTGACGCCCTTGATTTCCTTCTTCAGGACTTCGGGATGGGCCTTATAGAAATCGCTCAGCATCTCATAGGCATTGCCGAGAGCCATACTGGGGTTGGCGGCGGAAAAAATCTGAGAATGGAAGGGGAACGCGCCGGGGTTGGAGCTGAAAGGCGCTTCGGCCAAGTCCGCTATGCCGGTGCGGACGGAGTCCATGGCGTCGGAACGCTTGCCAAGGGCGTTGGCGAAATAGGGTTCAATCTTGATGCGCCCGTTGCTGCGCTTTTCGAGCTCGTCGCACCAAGGCTTGATGGCATTGACCCACCGCTGATGGATAGGCGGCATCCCAAGGTTGAAAGTCAGCACGATGGGTTCTCCGGCGGCACTCTTCTGCGCGAACAGAGCGGGAAGGCACAGCGCCGCGGCCAACGTCAATGTCAATAATGTCCTCTTCATGGCGTCTCCAGTCGGGTTATACAGTTCCTGTCCTTGGAGCAGAGCCGGAGGGGCCGCCCCTCCGGCCCATTCACACTACAGTGAGGCGACCATCTTCCGGATGCGGTCGACACCTTCCAGACAATCGTCCAGCCCGGTGGCGCAGGAAAGACGGGTGTTGCACCCCGCGTACGGCCCGTATTCGGAACCGGGCACGCAGGCCACATAGTATTCGTCGAGAAGCTTCGCACAGAACCGCACGGGGTCCAGCCCTGTCTTCTCGTGGTTCAGGTAGATGTAGAACGCGCCCTTGGGAGCCGCGAAGGACACGTTGGGTATGGTGGACAGGGCTTCCATCATGGCCTTGCGCCGGATGTCGAACTGCTGGCGCATTTCCTCAACGCAATCCTGCGGGCCGGTCATGGCTTCCACGGCGCCCCACTGGGCGAAGCTGTTGACGGAGAGCACGAAGCTCTGCTGCAACAGGGCCATGCCGCGGATGACTTCGGCGGGGCCGGCAAGGTAGCCGATGCGCCAGCCGGTCATGGAATAGGTCTTGGAGAAGGAGCCGAGGATGACGGTACGGTCTCGCATACCCGGTTCGGACGCGATGGAACGGTGTTCGAGGCCGTCATACAGCAAGCGGTCATAGGCTTCGTCGGAAACCACCAGCAAGTTGTTGGCCTTGGCGAAATCGGCGATCTGGCCGAGCTCTTCCTTGGAAAGAACCGCGCCGGTGGGATTGTGCGGGCTGTTGATGAACAGCATCTTGGTGCGTTCGCCCGCTTCCGCGCCGCCCCAGCCGAAATCGGGGGCCTTGAGCGCATAGGCACGAACCTGCGCGTCGGCGATGGCGGCACAGTTGTAATACAGGCCATAACCGGGAGACGGCAGCAGCACTTCGTCGCCGGGCTCAAGCACGGCCTTCATGGTCAGGAGGATGGCCTGCTGCCCGCCGCAGGTGATCATGACCTCGGTCTTCGGGTCATAGCTGACGCCGGTCTGCCGCTTGATGTGCTCGGCGACGGCTTCGCGCAAGGGCAGGATGCCCATGTTTGGGGTGTAGTGCACGTATCCCTTGTCCAGCGCGGCCTTGGCGGCTTCCTTGATGTGGGCGGGCGTATCGAAGTCGGGGCGGCCGATACTGAAAATGACCACCTTCTTGCCTTCACGCCGGTAGGCTTCAGCCTTCTGGGTGGCGGCATGGATGCTGGAACTGGGGATTTGGCGCGTCATGGCGTTCAAAAAGGATGGCATGACTTTACTCCGCGGTAACGAGGTTGTCGGGCGTGGCGCCGTCCACGTATTGGAACAACTGGTCAACGGACATGCGGGACATGGCGTTGAGCGCATCCGTAGTGAAGGCCCCGGCGTGCGGGGACAGGATCACGTTGTCCAGCGAGAACAGCGGGGAAGCGGTGAGCGGCTCCTGCGAATAGGCGTCGATGATCGCGCCGGAGATGACCTTGCCGCGCAGGGCTTCGTACAGGGCGTCCTCGTCCACGATACCGCCGCGGGCCATATTGACGAGCAGCGCGGAGGGCTTCATGAGCGCCAGTTCCGCCTTGCCGATGAACCCGGCGGTGGTTTCGTCGAGGGGGCAATGCACGCACACGATGTCCGACTCGGCGAGCAGCTCGTTCAGTTCCCGGCGCTCGATGCCGTACTTGGCGGCAAGGGCTTCGGGCCAGCAGGGATCGGTCCCGAGGAGGCGGGCTTCGAACCCGGCCATCCGGGAAGCCACGCGGCTCCCGATGTTGCCGAGGCCGATGATACCCACGGTCTTGCCGCAGATTTCACCGCCCATGGTCCGGGCCTTTTCCCACTGCCCGGTCCGCACGGCGTTGTCGCACTGCGGCACGTTGCGCAGGTAGCCGAGCAGCAACGCGAAGGTATGTTCCGCCACGGCCACGCTGTTCGCGCCGGGCGTATTGCAAAGCAGGATGCCGCGCCGGAGCACGGCTGGGATGTCGATCATGTCCAGCCCGGTGCCGAGCTTGGCGATCAGCTTGAGATTGGGGAGCTTTTCCAGCAGCTCGTCGGTGATGGTCAGGCTGTTGCCGGTGACGGCGATGTCGGCGGTGGCCAGCGCTTCAACGAAGCCGGGCGTGTTCACGCGCTTCCCGCGCCAGTCCAGCACTTCCAGGCGTTCGTCATCAAGCAGGCGGCGCATCTCGGCGTCGGAGAACTTGGCGAACGGCGGGGCTTCCACAAAAACGGTATGCTTGCTCATGTCCACTCCGCCTAAACGAGGGTGTATAAGGGGAATTCAAAGGAAACGGCCTGATGGGGGCAGCTGATGCGGCAGTTGCCGCAATGCCAGCACTCACGCTTGTATGCTTCGATGACGTGAGGCGTTTCGTCGTGTTCCTTATCCAGTTCCAGAATGTAGCCGGGGCAATCCTTCACGCAGCGGCCACACTTGACGCATTTCTTGGAATCAAAAACCGGAGGCATGTCGTTTCTCCTTGTGAAAGATGCGGGATCACTCCGTCCAGCCGAACTGGAACGCGCCGTCCTTGCGGGTGAGCACCAGCCCCTTGGCGAGTTCGGGGTCCTTTTCGGGATAATCGGAGAGCTGGTACATGCCCCGCCCGCTTTCCTTGCGCTGGAGACAGGCTTCCAGATGGGCCCGGCACAGTTCGAGCAGGTCGAACGCCTCGTGCAGGCGCATCAGCTCGTGGTTGTTGGTGGCTACGACGCGATCCGTGTAGCTTTCCACAAGAGCGAGCTTTTCGAGAGCGAGACGCATACCGGCCATGTTCCGGCGGTACTTGGCGTAGTAGTCCATGATCTGACGGATGGGATCTTCAAAGTCGTTGTACTTCAGAAGGTTGGTTCCCTTGCGCTCCCAAGGGGCGAGGATTCGGTCGTGTTCGGCCTGCGCTTCCGCGTCGTCGATGACGCCCATCTCGGTGGACGCCGCATCGTTCGCGGCATGGAACGCCGCCACGTAGCCGCAGCACATCGCGCCGGAGAAACTCGTAAAGTTGCTGCCCGCGAACAGGCCCTTCACCGTGGTTTCCAAGCGATCGTCGGCGAGGAGCATCCCGGAAACCGTCATTTCGGAAACTTCCACTTCCAACGGAGCCTTCTTGAACTCGATGCCGCGGGCCGCGCAGTAATCAAGGTAGGTTTCCTTGTCCGCGGGCATGAGCACGTACTGGAGGTGATGCACGTCCTCGTCGCTGAAGTGGGTCATATCCATATAGAACGGCGGACCGTTGCCCTCGACCTGTTCCTGCCACGTGCCCATGACCTGATTGCGGCGCTTGCCGTTTTCGCCCATCGGGTCATACTTGAACATGAACCGTTCGCCGAGCGCGTTGATTTCCTTGCCGCCCATGTTGTTGATGCCGTTCATGCCGGGCGCGCCCCAACCCTTGGGGATGAGCGTCGCGCGGCCGCTGATGTCGATATTGACCAGCGACGCGCCGATCTGCATGGGCAGGACGAAATAGCTGCCGGTGTTGTACGGCATATGCCAGCAGTTGTAGGGGTTGCCGGTGGAGTTGTTGGTCAGGCGCTGGGGGTGCCAGCCGAGGGAACAGATGGCGGTTTTGCATTCGATGGCATACACTTCGCGGGTCAGGACGTTGAAGCCCATGCACCCCATGATGTGCCCGCCGCGCTCGAACAGGCGGGTGATGTGGAAGTCGTCGAGGATGTTGACGCCGGACTTGCGCACGCGGCGGGCCAGATGCCGCTTGATGGTCGTGCCGTTGGTGATGTGCAGCCACCACGCGCCGGGCTGGCCGAAGCCGACGGAACGATACCGCTTGCCGTCCTTGATCAGGAATTCCGTATCGACTTCCTCAAGGATTTTCACGCAAGGCTTGATGGCGTCGAACCACTGGTTGAGCTGGGCTTCGCGGTAGCCGAAAGCGGACTTCATGAAGAAGCCGACAAAGGCTTCGCGGGTGTCGTTGGGTTCGTCGGTGCCGAGCGCCGCCATGAAATGGTCGTTGCCGCCGCCGAGGCAGCCGGAGCTTTCCAGCCGCCCCTGCCCCACCATGAGCACGTCGGCCTTAAGTTCCGCCGCGCGCAGGGCTGCACCGACACCTGAAGCGCCGGTTCCGAGGATGAGCACGTCGGTCTTGATGCGCTTTCCCCAAGCTGTTTCTGTAACAAGCATGGTTTCTCCTTGGCTTCACTGAATAAAAAGGAAAGAAAAGGCCACTTATGCAACCGGAGTATCCGGTGTTTTCCTATTTCTTGTTCAGCAAAGGACATGCCAACGCATTATATTCGACTAGAGCTGATATTCTAATATGTTAGAGGAGAACACTCCACACAAAACGTCAATGAACAGAAAAATACATGATTCTATCAGAATATTTTCTGAATACAGAAATATTTCTGAAAAAATCCACCATCCGATAACCAAACACCATGCTCAAATGGCCTGATCTCCCGCCACAAACACGCTGAAGCCGCAAAAAAGATTCCATTCGGGCAAAGCGAATCTTTCTCTCTTGCGAAAAAACACCCAAACAAAAAGGGGAGCACGGCCAATCAATCGCCTGAACGAAAGGGAATCCGGCAATCCAGCTGCCCCTCCCGCCTCTTCTGCCCACTGAAGGCCCCTTCCCCACCCCACCGCACAACGCTCTGCGCGGACTGCAAAAACGGCCATCCGCGCACAAAAACGTACGGGCACAAATAAAAAAGCCGCCTCCCAAACGGGAAACGGCTTTTTTTCGCCCTCAACAGACGTTCTTAAAACAATGTGCCCTGCCCCAAAGCAAGAAATCAAGTCACAGGAGAAACCACGTTACGCTCTCAAGAAACGCCTTACGGAAGAGCCACCGCGAAAGGGCACCCCTTCCGGGGCCTTCTCCCCCGCATTCCTCAATCATACCGCAGAACGCTCATCCCCTTCAGCCGGGAAAGAATCAGATTCTCGCGGCGGACGTTGGGAAGTTCAGCTCCGGGCTGGAGGGAGGTGACGACGGCCCGCCCGATAATGTGCCGGCCTTCGCCGTTCCCGTCATCGGTACGAACGCCCCAGACGTTGTGGAACATAACGGACTCGCCCTTGTACTCCCCTATATATAAGGTAATGTGCCCGCGCAGCCAGAGCAGCGTGGCGAACGGAACCCCTTCATCCTTGATGATGCTTTCCTTACCCGAGGGGGACGCCTTCACGAAGCTGATGAACTGCCATGCCTTGGCCTGCGCCGATGAGTTGCGTGGCAGCCACACCCCAAAAGGGACGAAAAGATCCCTCATCGCCAGCGAGCAGTCCCGGTTGAACAGGTATCCGCCCCAGCCGTAGGGCTGCCCCATCATGCGGTTGCCGATCTCGGCCGCCGCCCTTGCCGTCAGGGGAATGGGCTTGCGCACCGCATCGGAGGGAGACACCCGCACGGGCACGGCCACGGCACGGCCCTGCGGATCACGCACAGGGACCAGCAGCCTCAGCGAGGATCCCGATCCGCCGGACAGAGGCAACATGGTCCCGAGGCTCCCCGTGGTAACATAACGCCCCAGCTCATCCACCAGCGGGACGTCGTCACGGACGATGACCGCATACGTCCCGTTCTCGTAGCGCGAGCGGAACGGCGCGTCCGTCACAGCCGTATCCTCCGTGGGAACCCAGCCGGATACGAGCCCCGTCTCCACGAACACCCATGCGCCATCGGCGGAGGTATGCACGACAAGCAGCGGCATCCCCACCGGAAGCGTGGAGTACATGAACATATCGAAGGGGTACCCCTCCCCGGCCTCGGCAGGGTTCCCGAACCGGGGCTTATGGGTGGGCGCTTCGCGCAGCACCGTGGGCCGCACGGTAATCGCCTTGTCGAACCGGGACGGGTACGCATCCCGAGCGGCGTTCGCCGTCAGCTTGTCCCAATTCTCCTGCGTCCACGGCAACAGGTTTTCCGCCCATCCCCGCGCCTTGCTCCGCTTCTTCTGGCCGCCGAAAATGGCGAACGCCTCGGAGGCGGAAACGGAGGAGCGTACAGCCTCCCACGGGCCAAAGAACAGGCTGTTGAACCGGGCGTCCTGCCGGGCCTGCTCCGCAGCCGACATGAGGGGCTTGTCCGGATTGCCCTGCCGGGCATAGACCAGCAGGTCCTGCGGCAACCGCCGCAAATCCGCAATGCTCCCTTTCGGGCCTTCAAAGCTGCCGGACTCGGCCGGAGGCAGGCTCCCGCCCTTGCGTCCGCCGCCGCAGCCGCTGAGCGCAAGGGCGCAGCACAGCAATACGCCGAGAGCAATCAGACGGAGGCTTCTCCCTTTCACCATTTGGGGGACAGAGACAACGCCCCGCCCCCCGAGCCTTTCATACGGCGGCACACCCCAAAAGCCCTTGCGGGCACCAGAAACCATCATGTGCGTTCACCCTCAGTTTGCGGACCGGCGGCCTCCGGGGCCGCCCCCAAACGTCGGGCCAGCCACGTATACCGCTTCTGCATCCGGTTGTTTTTAACGGCCATCGCCAAAGCGCGGGGCTCTCCCACCAGTACGACGAGACGCTTGCCCCGCGTCACCCCCGTATAGATGAGATTCCGCTGCAGCAGCATATAGTGCTGCGTCATCAACGGAATGACGACGGCAGGATATTCCGAACCCTGTGATTTGTGAATGGAAATCGCGTAGGCCGCCACTATTTCGTCGAGTTCTTCCCAATCGTACCCGACATAACGGTCATCATACCGGACAACAAGGCATTTTTCCTGTACGTCCACACTGGAAACCCGCCCGATATCGCCGTTGTACACATCTTTCTCATAGTTGTTGCGGATCTGCATGACCTTGTCGCCGAGCCGGTAGAGCCGCTCTCCGCGCTGCAGGGCCTCCCCTTCGGGATTGAGCGCCTGCTGAAGCCGCAGGTTGAGGTTCGCCGCGCCCACGGTGCCCTTGTGCATGGGCGAAAGCACCTGGATTTCATCGAAAGGATCAAGCTGGAAACGGCGGGGGATGTGGTTCTTGACCAAATCCACGATGATGTCCGCCGCGCGATCGGGATCGTCCTGCCGCATGAAATAGAAATCGGAAAGACGATCCTTTGAGGATTCGAGGCGTGGCAGCTCGCCCCGGTTGATCAGGTGGGCGTTGCACACGATTTCGCTTTCCGCCGCCTGCCGGAACACCTCCACCAGCTCGACCACGGGCATGGCCCCGGAAGCGATGAGATCCCCGAGCACATTGCCCGGCCCCACGGACGGGAGCTGATGCACGTCGCCCACGAACACGATGGTCGCGCCGAGCGGAGCCGCCTTGAGCAGGTGGTAAGCCAGCATGGTGTCCATCATGGACGCCTCGTCCACCACGAGCAGCCCGCAGGCCAGCGGGTTATCCTCGTTGCGGGCGAACCCGTCGTCCTTGGGCGTGTATTCGAGCAGGCGGTGGATCGTGCGGGCTTCCCGGCCGATGGCCTCGGACATGCGCTTCGCCGCCCGGCCCGTGGGCGCGGCCAGCAAAATCTTGGCCTTGTTTTCCGCGAAAACCTGAATGATCGCGTTCAGGATGGTGGTCTTGCCCGTACCGGGGCCGCCGGTCAGGACCATTACTTTGGACGTCGCCGATGTGCGCACGGCCTCAAGCTGTTCCTCGGCCAGCGTAATGCCGAGCCGGGACACGACTTTCTCCACCACCTCGTCGGCTTTTGGGAACCGCACTGACTTCGGCGAGGCGAGGATACGCCGCAGGTAATAGGCAATCTTCGATTCGTAATGATGGAACCGGGTCAGGTACACGCCGATCTCGTCGTCGAGCTCCTCCAGTACCACCCGCTCCTCACGGGCGAGGCAGTCCACGGCCTCCTCGACGAACTCTTCCGCAATGCCGAGCTGGGAACAGGTCTGTTCCACCAAGGCCCGGCGGGGATAATAGACGTGCCCGTCGTCGATCTGCTTCATCAGCGTGTACAGCGTGCCCGCCTGAATCCGCAAAGGGTGCTCGCTTTCAAAGCCGAGCTTGGCCGCCAGCGCATCCGCCGTCAGGAAGCCGATGCCCCTGATGTCCATCGCCAGCCGGTAGGGGTTCTCCTGCACGATGGACAGCGCCTGCGGGCCGTAATGCTTATAGATACGGACGGCGAAGGAAGCGCCGATATCGTGCGGCTGGAGGAACTGCACCAGATTGCGCACGCCCTGATGCTCGGTCCAGCACTCGACGATGGTCACCAGCTTCTTCTGGGTGATGCCGGAAATTTCCAGCAGACGCTGCGGCTCCTCATCGAAAATCCTGAGCGTATCTTCGCCGAACGCCTTGACGATGCGCGCCGCGATGCTCTTGCCGATGCCCTTGATCAGCCCGGAGGCCAGATACAGCTTGATGCCCTCGGCGGTGGCGGGGAGCAGGCTTTCAAAGGAATCCATCTGCACCTGCCTGCCGAAGCGGGCGTTGTTCACCCACCGGCCCTTGATGCGCAGGGACGCGCCCGCCTGCGGGCTGCCCATATGCCCGACCACGGTGACGAGATCCACCTCGTCCTTGCCTTCCGGCCTGACCCGGAACACCGTGTAGCCGTTTTCCTCATTATGGAAGACCACACGCTCCAGCGTGCCCTGCAATTCCACCGTATCATTGAGGGATGAAAGAGAAAGCTGCGTCATGCCCTACCCCATCCGCCGCTGCAGCAGCAGGGCGTCGGCAACGGTCAAGGCGGCCATCGCCTCAAGCACGGGATTGACGCGCGGAATGGCGCAGATGTCGTGCCGTCCGCCCACACGCAAGGATACGGGGCTGCCTTCGGCGTTCACGCTTTGCTGTTCCTTGGCGATGGAGGGGATGGGTTTGATCGCCACGGTCATCACCAGCGGCTGGCCGGTCGAAATGCCGCCGAGGATACCGCCGCAATGGTTGGTCGCGGGATTGCCCGGCGTCGATCCGGCCCCGGCCGGACGGTAGGCGTCGTTATTGAAGCTCCCCCGGCTGCGGGCCGCGGCGAAACCGTCGCCGATCTCCACGCCCTTGACCGCCCCTACGCTCATGAGCGCCTGCGCCAGCACGGCATCCAGCTTATCGAACACGGGTTCACCCAGACCGGAGGGCACGCCGAGCACCTCCACCCGGACGATGCCGCCGAGCGTGTCGCCCTCGCCGCGTACGGTACGGACCAACGCCTCCCACGGTTCCACGGCGGCCTCACACGGAGCGCAGTACGGACGGGACGCCGCGCCCGCCATGTCTTCCGGCGTAAAAGCCGGGGCGGGCATACCGCCGATTTCCAACGTGCAGGAACGCACCGAAATCCCCTGCGCCGCGAGCAGCGCGCGGGCAATGGCCCCGCCGGCCACACGGGCGGCGGTTTCGCGGGCCGAGGAACGCCCCCCGCCCCGGAAGTCGCGCACGCCGTACTTGGCATCATAGGTCATATCCGCGTGCCCCGGACGCCAGACCGCCGCCAGCGGCCCGTAATCGCCGGAGCGCTGGTTGGTGTTCTCGATTTGGAAGCCGATGGGCGTTCCAGTGGTCGCGCCTTCAAAAACGCCGGACAGCAACCGGACAGCGTCCGGCTCCTTGCGCGTGGTCCCGGCCGTGCCGCCGCCGGGACGCCGCCGGTCGAGCTCCTTCTGGAGCAGTTCCTCCGAGAGGGCGATGCCCGCCGGGCAACCGTCCACCACGCCGCCGAGCGCCGGGCCGTGGGATTCCCCGTAGGTGGTCAGACGAAAAAGACGTCCGAAAGTATTTCCGCTCATGAATGCTCTTTCCTCCGTGTGACTCCCGCCATCAAAACACGATTCGTTTTCGGCGTCCAGAGACGAACCCCCAAGCGGAGCATGACTTTTTTCGCTTCCGCCTCCGCCGCCGCGCGCTTCCCTCCCTTTACAGACGGCGCCGTTCCCTACTATAGATACAAATTCACGCTACGGACAGGTACTTCCGTCCCTTCCGCGAAGACTTCAGCCAAAAAGGACATCTGTTGATGAATACGACCCTGAATATCGGACTGGCCGGACTCGGAACCGTCGGCGGCGGCCTTGTGCGCCTGCTGTCCGAAAACGCCGAAGAAATCCGGGCCCGCTCCGGCTGCGACTTTAATCTGAAGGCTGTCGCCGTCCGCAATCCGAACCGTAAACGCGATCTTCCGGAGGGCGTGCGCCTGACGACCGATCCCATGACCCTTGCCGACGATCCCGACATTGACGTGGTCATCGAGCTGATGGGCGGCATCGACACGGCCAAGGAGCTCATCACGCGCAGCCTCGCAAAGGGCAAACAGGTCGTCACCGCCAACAAGGCCCTGCTCGCGGAAGAAGGCGAAAGCCTGTTCCGGCTGGCCGACGAAAAGGGTGCCACTCTGCTCTATGAAGCCAGCGTGGCGGGCGGCATCCCCATCGTCCAGACGCTGAAGGAAAGCCTTACCGGGAACCATATCACTTCGCTCGAAGGCATTTTGAACGGCACCGGCAACTATATCCTTTCGGAAATGACCAGCAAGGGCGTCAACTTCGCCCCTGCCCTCGCCGAAGCGCAGGAAAAGGGCTACGCCGAGGCCGATCCCACGCTGGACATCGACGGGTTCGACACCGCGCACAAGCTCGTGCTGCTTATCCGCCTTGCATGGGGCGTGGACTATCCCTATACGAAAATGCCCATCGAAGGCATCCGCAACCTCGACAAGATGGACATCGACTTTGCCCGCGAGTTCGGCTACCGCATCAAGCTCCTCGGCCGCGCCCGGATGCGTGACGGCAAGCTCGAAGCGGGCGTCTTCCCGACGCTGGTGAACCACACCTATCTCCTTGCCCGCGTGGGCGGCGCGTACAACGCCGTGCGCGTGGAAGGCAATGCGGTCGGCTCCCTCTTCCTGCACGGACTCGGCGCGGGCAGCCTGCCCACGGCCAGCGCGGTGCTCGGGGACCTTATTTCCATCGCCCGCCAGAACAACAAGCTGAACTCCGGCTTCGTCAAGCAGGTGCTCCCGCAAGCCGACATCCTGCCCCCGGAAGAAGCCTGCAGCACCTATTACATGCGCTTCATGGTCAAGGACGATCCCGGTGTCCTGCGCGACCTTTCCGGCGCGCTCTCCGATCAGGGCGTCAGCATCGCGCAGGCGATCCAGAAGGGACAGAGCGAAGCGGGCGTGCCCCTCGTCTTCATGACCCACGAAGCCTCGGTTTCCGCCATCCGCAAGGCCGTCGAAACCATGCGCAAGAGCGATTTCCTCCTTGCCCCGGCTATTTGTTATCGGGTCATGGGGTAAATGAAGCTATTGGGTTTGGGGAGGGGAACCTTTCTGGAGAAAGGTTCCCCTCCCCAAACCCCACCCCCTCCTCTCCCAAAACTTTCGACTTTATCGAATCCCTCATGGCGATTGTATCCGGCTTGAAAACTGTTGCCCATCAGAGAAAAAGAAGAGCATCCGCATACGGATGCTCTTCTTTTAAGAACCTCTTTAAAGAATTGAAGGAAAATGATGGGTGGGCATAGAATTATGCTCATAAAAACAGACAGCCCCATATCGGGAATGCCCTTTCAAGAAGCGAGCCTACGGAACTTCCGCCGCGCGGCCTTCCACCAGTCGATCTTTTTGAGGATGGGGGGCCGGAGGAGTTTTTTGTAAAAAACGCCCCCGGTCTTCTTTCCTCAGCCCTATCCTCTTCGAAATGCCGTCGCAAAGAAAATGCCGCCAAGGATGGCCGCGGAACTAAGGGCAACGCGCAGCGTAATGGGTTCGTTGACGAACAGCACGCCGCCGATGGCGGTGATCACGGGAACGCTCAACTGGACGACAGCCGCAACAGTGACCGTGAACCGGACCACAACCATGTACCAAATCACATAGCCGCTGGCGGAAGCCAGCGCGCCGGCCGCCAGTGCGTACCACATGCCGGGATTATCGAAACTCACCTGCGAAGGCAGGCAAAGCATCATGAGCAGGGTGAAGGGAACGGCCTTCATGAAGTTTCCGGCGGTCGATGCGGCGGGATCGCTCACGCCTTTGCCGCACAGGCAATAAACGCCCCATGCCGCACCGGATATAAAAATGATCAGGGAGCTGAAAAACGGCGGAGCGGTCAATCCCGGCAACAGCAGGAAGACAAGGCCGACCAGCGCAATGCCGATGCCGATGCCCTGTTGCCTGCTCGGGCGTTCGCCGGAGAAGAATCCGAAACCGATCATCGTGGTCTGCACGGCCACAGCGATGATCAGCGTTCCCACGGCGGTGGGCAGCTCGACATAGGCCCACGAAAAACACGCCATATAGGTAAACAAGGACAGCGCGCCGGGCCATGTCCCGGACTTGAACACGTTCTTGTGGCGCACGGCCATGATCAGCCACAGCATCAGCGCGCCGGAAATGAGACGGACCGCCGTATAGGTCACGGGCTCCATTTTGTACTCAAGCAGCGCCAAACGGCACAGCACTGAATTGCCGGCGAAAAGCGTCATGGAAAGCAACGTCAACAACGCCGTACACATCGTACTATTCATGAAACCCCACCTTACAAGAAAACGCGGCCGGAAAGAGGCCGAAAAAAGGAACGCGCCGCAAAAAATCCGCGCATAAGCGCGGCTCAACGAACATAGCATCAGCCCAGCGAGATGACAATATACCGCCCCTCCGCGCTTCTCAGGGAAAACCAGTTGACCGGAGCTCCGTTCTTGGTACATCTTCTCAAAGGCGAAACGAACTTCTACAGGCAGGTCAGCAATGGATACCACGGAAACGCTTTTGGGACGGAAACCGGCTTTTGTTCTCGTGCCCGGATCATGGTGCGGGGCATGGTGCTGGAAGCCGGTGGCGGACAGGCTCCGCAATGCCGGACATACGGTTTTCCCCATGAGCCTCACCGGGCTTGCCGAGCGCTCCCATCTCCTTTCCGACCGGATCACGCTGGAAACCCACGTTATGGATGTGGTCAACCTGATCAAGTACAATGACCTGCGAGACGTTGTGCTTGTGGGGCACAGCTACGCGGGGATTGTCCTGACGGCGGTCGCCGAGCGCATCCCGCAATGCCTCCGCCATATCGTCTATCTCGACGCAATGGTCCCCAAACCCGGCGAATGCGCAATGGATCTGATCCCGAACGACGAAGCCGAGCAGCGTGTCCTCCGGGCGCGCCATGACGGCGGGATCAGCATTCCCGCCCCGACTCCGGGACATTTCGCCACCGAGGCCATGCGGGAATGGTTCAGAGACCACATGACCCCGCAGCCCATCAAGCCCTATTTCGATCGCATCGACGTCCGTGTCCCCCAGGGCAACGGCGTTCCCGTAACCTATGTTTCCTGCACGCCCGTGAAGCTTCACCCCATCGCCCTTTCTGTGGAGCGTGCCCGCAGGCTCCCCCTCTGGCGCGTCGTCGAAATCGCCTCCGGCCACAACGTCCATCTCCACCGCCCCGATGATGTTGCGGAAATCCTTATGGAGTGCGCCGAAAGAGCATGATGCCCCCATTCTGGCGGCTGAAAAACTCTTTCGTGGAACACCTACCCGTATCAAACCGGAGCCGTTTCTTTCCCTTGAAAACAGAAAAGGCCGCCCTTCCGGACGGCCTTTTGGTGTCGTTAGATCACCGACGTACTGAAACGGTATGCCCACGGCCCCAAAAACCCCTTAGAGGAAATGGCCAGCTCTCAACGGCGAGATGAGAGCGTACGGTAAGCGGCGGTGAAGGCGCTACATATAGAGTTCGAGCAACCCTTCAGGCGGGGTGATGCGGATGATCTCGGTATCGAGATCGATGTCCGCGACAAATTCGGGCACGGCGGGAAGCAGGATTTCCTTGCCTTCCGGCGTGAGGATGGACCAAAGTTCCTGCTCTCCGTGGAAAAGGACGTGATCCAGCACGCCGAGCTTTTGCCCCGTCGCGTCAAGCACCACGGAAAGCCCGAGCATATCGTGCAGATACACCTCGTCCTCATCAAGTTCGGGCAACGCGGATTCGGGAATGAGAAGCGTCTGCCCGCGCAGGAATTCGGCGGCCGTGCGATCGGGGGCCTCGACAAACCGGATCAGCGGCGTCCCCTGATGCATACGGACAGTGTCGATCTCCATCTTTCTGGGAGGCTTGTTCCCGGCCTGAAGATACACCACATCCCCGCGCAGGAGCTCCAACGAGTCGGCATAGTAATTGACGCGGATTTCGCCACGGATGCCGTGGGGACGGGCGAGCGTGCCTATTTCGACCAGATCGGCCGGGATGTTGCGCTGTTCCGCCACGAACTACTCCACGATTTCCAGCATGACGCGACGATGGGCCTTGGAAGAGGCCGCGCCGAGCAGCGTACGGAGCGCACGGGCGGTCCGGCCCTGTTTGCCGATCACCTTGCCGAGATCTTCCTTGGCGACGCGCAACTCAAGGACGGCGCCCTGTTCCCCTTCCACCTCGACGACCTGCACGTCTTCAGGCTTGTCCACAAGCCCTTTGGCGACAAATTCCACAAAATCTTTCATAGCGTACCTGTCCTGTTCGGTGAGGGAAAACAGCTCTCAGCGGCAGAGGCTTTCGGGAAAACATGTGTTCTCCAAGCGTGCCGCCGGAATTTTTGACGCGGAGCCTCTCCACCCATCAGCAAATGCGGGGGGTAGAGAAAAGAAGGGCGCTTACCGTTCTCTTCACAGCAACATAAAAAAAGACAAACGACCCGAGCCGACCCGCAGAGGCCGACCGGGTCGCTGAAAAGCTGGACAACCGAAAGGCGAACTAGGCGTCGGCCTTCTTGGCATACTGCTTCATGAGCGAACGCACGGTGTCGCTCATCTCGGCGCCGAGGTCCATCCACTTCTGCACCTTGTCGGTGTCGATCTTGATGTCGGCGGGGCTGACCTGCGGGTTGTAGTAGCCGAGGAATTCCAGCGGGCGACCGTCACGGCGGCTGGCGGTGTTGGTGGCCACGATGCGGAAGAAGGAACGCTTCTTGTTGCCCATGCGGGTAAGTCTCAGTTTAACGGACATTGGAACACTCCTATTGGTATCGTATAAAGTTGTTGCTCAAGGACAAGGGGAATGCCTTGCGACCTGCACGACTGGGCCGGAAACTCGCCACCAGCCTTTCGGCCGGGGAATAACCGACCGGGTGCCGACGCGGCCCGCAAACGGAAGAGGATCAACGCTTTTTCTTGCGCTTCTGCCGTTCCGTCTTTTTCTTTTTCGTGGCGGATTTACCGCTGCCCGGAGCTCCGGGCAAACCGGGCATCCCGCCCATGCCGGGGAGTCCGCCCATACCGGGCAACCCACCCATCCCGGAAAGGCCGCCCATGCCGGGGAGCCCTCCCATACCGGGCATACCGCCCATTCCCCCCATCCCTTTGGGCAACGAAGGCATTTTCGGCCTGCCGCCCTTGGCTTTGGGGTTCATCACCTGCTGCATCATCTGACGCATCTGGGTGAACTGGCGCAGGACCTGATTGACCTGTGCCACGGTCGTGCCGGACCCGGCGGCGATGCGCTGCCGGCGGCTGCCGTTGATGAGATCCGGATTCCGGCGCTCTTTCATGGTCATGGAATTGATGACGGCTTCAGTGCGCGCCATCTCCTGTTCCGGGGCCTTCAGATCGCCGAGCTTGGAGGTCAGACCGCCAAGTCCGGGAATAAGCTTGAGGATATTTTCCAGCGACCCGATCTTTTTCATGCGGCGCATCTGGGTACGGAAATCCTCAAAATCGAACGTGGCCTTTTGCAGCTTCTTGGCCATGGCTTCGGCTTCTTCCGCCTCGAAAGAGCTTTGCGCCTTTTCGATGAGCGTGAGCATATCGCCCATGCCAAGAATACGCCCCGCCACGCGCTCGGGGTGGAACACCTCGAGATCGGAAAGCTTTTCACCGACGCCGACATACTTGACCGAAGCGCCCGTCACCGACTTGATGGACAGGGCCGCGCCGCCGCGGGCATCGCCGTCCATCTTGGTCAGGACCACGCCGGTCAGGGCCAGATCCTTGTTGAAGGCTTCGGCCACGGTCACGGCATCCTGACCGGTCATGGCGTCGGCCACGAACAAAATTTCCTGCGGCTGTACGGCGGACTTGATGTCCACCAGCTCCTGCATGAGCGGGGCGTCGATGTGCAAGCGGCCCGCCGTATCGAGGATGACCACGGTGCACTCCTTCTCTTTGGCGTCTTCGAGCGCGGCGCGGACAATGTCCACGGGCTTCATATCCGCCGAAGAAGCAAAGCAGGGGATGTCGAGCTGCCGGGCGAGCGTGCGGAGCTGATCGATGGCGGCGGGACGGTACACGTCCACGGGAACGAGATAAGGCCGCATTTTCTGCTTGCGCAGGAGATTAGCGAGCTTGCCCGCCGATGTGGTCTTACCGGAACCCTGAAGGCCCACCATCATGATGACGCCGGGCTGCGCGCCGCGCAGGTTCAGTTCGGTTGTTTCGCCGCCGAGCAGGGTAACGAGTTCGTCATGCACAGCTTTGACGAGCTGCTGCGTGGGGGTCAGGCTTTTTTCGACTTCCTGGCCGAGCACGCGCTCACGCACACGCTCCACGAACTCCTTGACGACCTTGAAGTTGACGTCGGCTTCCAACAGGGCAAGACGCACCTCGCGCAGGCCATCGCGGATATTTTCCTCGGTGAGCTGCGCCCGGCCGCTCAGGGAGCGGAACGCGCTGGACAACCTGTCAGATAAACTTTCGAACATGAACTTCTCCGTGATGCAGGAACTTCACAATTTGTAAGCCCCAGAGCGTTACCCATCTTTATCCCAAAAGTCAAGCTTCCGCGAAAGATTCCGCCGCGCCGGGCAAATCCTTTCCGTCCCTAGAGGGCGGCAGCGGGGCAAGCGTAATGCCCTTCTCCACGGCGTATTTTCCCGACCATGCGCACAAGCCCCGCAGCACCGGGGCGAGCTCCATCCCCCTCTCCGTCAACGAATATTCCACATGGGGCGGGATGACCGGATAAACCGTCCGGGTAAGCAGCCCGGCAGCCTCCAGTTCACGGAGCTGGAGGGTCAGCATCTTCTGGGTGATGTCCCCCAACTTGCGCTTGATTTCGCTGAACCGCTTGGTTCCGCTCAGCAGGTGCCACAGAAGAACGAGCTTCCATTTGCCGCCCACCAGTTCCATCGCCAGTTCCAACGAGCAGTTGTATTGCGGTTTGATCTGCTTCATGCCGCAAGCCGTCCCCTTAGTATCTTTTTAGGAACTATAGGATAAAAATGTGCGTACTTGCAAGAATGAATCGTACCTCTATAGTACAGACAAACAACTTTGGAGGTTTGCCATGAACGATTTCCTTTCGCTTGCCCAAAAAAGATATGCCGTCCGCTCGTATCTCCCCAAGCCCGTCGAGGCCGAAAAACTTGAGCGCATCCTTGAGGCGGGGCGCGTAGCTCCAACGGCGAAAAATACCCAGCCGTTCAGGTTCCTCGTCGTGCAGCACCCTGAAAGGCTGAAAAAACTTTCCGCCTGCACCAACGTGAAAGGCTACCCGCTGGCGATCATCGTCTGCAGTGTCGCTTCCGAAGTCTGGGTGCGTCCCTTTGACGGCAAGAGCAAGCCCGACACCGACGCGGCGATAGCGGCGACACACATGCTTTTGGAAGCGACGGATCTGGGCTTGGGCAGCTGCTGGCTCATGCATTTCGATCCCGCGCCCATACGCGAGCAATTCCGCATCCCCGAAGGGACAGAGCCTGAATACATCCTCGCCATCGGTTACCCGGCGGAAGATTCGCACCCCTCCGAGCGGCACACCAAGCGCAAGCCGCTGGAGGATCTTGTTGTTGAGGAATCTTTCTAGGAAAAGACTGGAGGGGGAGAGGCCCCTTTCTGGAGAAAGGGGCCTCTCCCCCAAAGACTTTTGCCTGGAGCAATGACAAAAGGGGAAGCACATCATTTCGTTTCGGAGGCATCCGTCTCCCGGTTCCGCACAACAAAAAGACGAGGAAACCCCGTCTTTTTTCATTGCAGGTAAATGCGATAAGAAGATTTCAACAGGACAATCAAAAAGATGACTCTACCCAACAACCGACACAACGCCCTTCCCTTTTTGACTCCCCAAACCACGAATAGGGATTCGATAAAGGGGAAAGTCTTGGGAGAAGGAGGGGTGGGGTTTGGGGAGGGGGAGGAAGAAGCCCTTCTTCAGAAGGGTTCTTCCTCCCCCTCCCCAATCTTATTTTTCTACGTTACGGCAGCATTGCCAGCGGGACACGGTAAACCCAGTCGCCGGGATCCTTGGAGCCGAAGCTCTCCCAGTTGCTGACGTCGCGGTCGTACTCTTCGTAACGGGCGACGCGGGACTTGAGGCGATTGATGAAAGCGGTCTGCTCGCCGACGCTCATGCGGTACCAGTCGTCCTCGGAAAGCAGCATGATGTCACTCTTGTAGGGCAGATCGTCGAGGAATTCGCCGAGCACGCCCATATCGCGGAGGTTTGCGCCGGGCTTCTGGGAGAAGGCGGCGGGATCGCGGGCAAGCTGCGCCGAGGCGGACAGGATGCCCTGGAAGAAGTCCCGCGAGTCGGTCTTGCGGGTCCGCTCCGCGTTGTCGATGATGATCTTGAGCTGGCGCTGCAAATCGCTGAGCTGATTCTTGGTCAGCAGGACGGCGACCGAAACGGCGCTGACGGGCTTTCCGGCGCTGAGGGCGTCAAGATCCGCGTCGGCAATCCATGACGTCACGACTTCCGGCGCGCGAGTCCCCTGCTTTTTGCCGAGATACTCAAGCTGCATGGCGTAGCCGAGTTCCTCGCCGATCTGCTTGGCGCGCTCTTCCGGCGATTGGGCGGGCGCTTCCTGCGGCTTCACCGGAGCCTTTCCGGCAAGGGACTGCTTCACGCTCGAAACCAGCGCAGAGGACAGGCCCGTGGCGGCCTTGGCGAAAGAGGCGCTGCCCTTGGCGGCGTCCGTGGCCTGAATCGGGATGTACGCGCTTTTCCCGCCGGGCACGGCGGACAACGTGGTGTAGGCTTTGGCGGCGTAGTCGATGTTGCCCTTTCCGACGGGCGTGCGGACGTGCGCCACCACCAGCCGGATGTTGCGGGAGGCCGCAAGGTCGGCCAGTTCCCGCACGTCGAGGCTTGTGGAGGCGTTGGCGTCGCTCAGAGGCAGCGGCCCGGCGTCCGTGATCAGGAGCAGCACCCGGTTGGCGTAAGGCTGCCAGTTCAGCTGATCGAGCGCGGCCTTGACCCCGGCGAGGGAATCCTCGTTGAAGGAGTGGCTGGATGCCTTGGCTTCCTCAAGCCCGCTGAGGGCCTTTTCCAGTTCGTCGCGTTTGGTGGCGTCGCGGAAATCGCTGACGACCTTGGTAACGTATTCGAGCTTTGGCGACGCCTTCGTGCTGTTGCGGAAGGCCACGATGCCGAAGGAGACCTTGTCGTCCAGCTTGTCCTTGGCGACGGAGTCGAAAATGGCCCGCACCACGTTGAGGCTCTGGTCGATGTAGGGTTTCATGGAAATGGTCGTGTCGATGACCATTGCGATGCCCGTGCGCGGGACGCCGTCGTCCTTGGCGTCTTTTGGGGCGTTGGCGTCTGGCTTATCCCCGGCGCTGCCGGGATCGATGGAGGCGACTTCAAGGAGCTTGGTCCCCTCGAACGGCGTGTCCACTTTCAGGATGGGCATCAGGTAGAAGCGGTTGCGCGAGACGGCACCCTGCGCGTCGTCGGGCTCCACGGCGAGGATGGGCAGATCCGCCGGGGCGTCGCCCTGTTGCGCGGCCTTGGCTTCGGCGCGGAGCTTCGAAAGGCTGCCCGGCAGGTCTTCCGCCTGGCAGACATCCATGATGGCCTTGTGGTCCTTGAAGAACAGGACGGGCTGGCGCTGTGAGCGGTCGGTGAAAAGCAGGGTAAGGGCCTGGTTCCATGCGGTGGTGTCCGTGGCCTTTATCCAGCCGTCGGGCTTTGTGGTGGACGCGCCGACCTCAAGCCAGTTCCCGTCGCGGGTGTACACATAAAACACGCTGAACGGGCGCACGGCCTTTTGGATGACGGTGGAGCCTTCCCCTTGCCCGGCGTACAGGCTCGCGCCGGGATGGGTGATCACCCGCTGGTACAGGGTTTTCTTGCCTTCCATCAGCAACGGCGTGCGATCCGCCGCGTCCGCCGCCGGCGTCCAGCCCGCGAGGAGCGTAAGCGCCGTCAGTATGGCGATGAGGATTCGTTTCATGGGATTCTCCTGTCGGGATAATGCGTTCGGAGGCTGAGGCATGACGCCCCGGCTAACGTGAAGACTTTTTGCAGTAAAAGGCGTCTGGCATTGAAGGAAAGGAGGCGTCTTCGGGAAACTGCCGCCAAGGTGAAGGCTGCCGCGCTCACGTGATCGCCATGCGCCCCGTTGAGAAACGCCTTTGGAGAGGATGGGGTGGGCTGCGCGCTGGCAGGTTTGGGGAGGGGAAGGAAAAACTTTTTTTAAAAAGGGTTTCCTTCCCCTCCCCAATATTCTCTCTACTTCAACGCATCCAGCCGCTGCTGGGCTTCGGCGGCTCCGGCTGCGAGGGCTTTCTTGTAGCAGTCGTTGGCCATATCGGTGTCCTTTTGGATGGTCCCGCGCTGGGGCTGCTTCGGAGAATAGAAGTCGCCGAGCATGAGCAGGGCCTGCGCATTGCCCTTCTTGGCGAGCTCGTCGGCGATCAGGAATGCGCCGTCCTGCGCCTTGACGTCGTCCGCAGCGGCGAAGAGCTGCTGCGCGAGGGCCATAGCCGTGTCCGGCTCCACCTTGCGCTTGAGCGCGTCGCGGGCGACCTGCAACCCCTTGGGGCCCTTGATGTCATCGGGGGCGTATTTCACGGGCGCTTCCTGACCCGGGGGCAGATCCGCCGCCTCATGCTTCAGGACTTCGGCGGGCTTTTCCTCCAGCGTCGTGTCCGTTTTGGGCAGGACCCGCGTATAGATGAAGTATCCGGCCCCGGCAAGCAGAATTACCGTAAGGATAGCAAAGATGATGTTCAGGATAAGGCTTTTGTAGCTTTTGGGGCGTTCCTTCAGATTCAGCAGTTCGCTGGCCGGGACCGCCGAGCCGGGTTTCCCATCGAAGGAGAGCGACGTTGGCGCTGGGCCGGTTTCCATTTCCGGCATGGGCAGGGGCTCGCGCCCTGCGGAAGGCGCGGCTTTTGGGGCAAGCTCCAGATCGGGCAGGAGGCTCGGATCGCGCGAATAGACGATCCGGTTGATGCTGAGGCCGCCCTGCCATACATGCTCGGCGTCCGTGAACAGCACCACCTGATAAATGGCCTGCAATTCGAGGCTGTCCACAACGGCGGGGCCTACCGACAGGCTCAGGATTTCGCCCGAGGGGGCGACGGCGTCGGGCACGAGATGGGCGTCGCCGGGCTGCCAGCCGTTGGGGCCGAGGCTCATGCCGTTGGACGGATCCTTGATCATGTAGAGAAGCGTGTTGGGAGCCGCGGAAAAACCGGGGCAGGAGGCCAGAATGAGGCCGTAGCCCGGCCCCTTGGCCTTGTCAGGTTCGAAACGGAGTGCACAGCGAAACGTCATGTCAGTTGTCCTGCGTGAAAACGGAAGGGTTCAGGTTGTTGATGAGTCGTCCGAGGCGGGCGTTCTGCTCCGGATCGAAGGTCTGCCCGCCTTCGTAGTCTGCGTTGCCTTCGATGAGGTGCATGAGCGCCGCCAGCCAATCGGTATAGTATTGCCTGTCAAATGCAAGGGGTTCGGCGGCAAGGGCGGGATACCCTTCCGGATCGGGCTGTTGCCCGAAGAGGGTACGGGTGCGCCCGGCAAGCTGGATGGTGCGCTTGGCCTCGGGGACGGACGCGGGGTTGAAGCCGAGCCAGTCCACGAAGGCGCTGATGCAATAGGCGGCCATGCTGGCCTGCCGCCAGATGAGCTTGTCGCGCCGGATATTGCGGTAGCCGGACACGTCGCGCACGGCCTGCGCCATGTCTTTTTCGAGGCCGAGGCGGGACATGCCCTGGATGATCTCATGGACAAGCTGCCCGAAATCTTCGGCTTCAAGGCCGAAGTACCGTTGGCGGACGGGATCGGCGGCGAGGGCGTTGAGCTGTTCGATCCACGCGCCGACGACGAGTTCCGCGAACGCGCCCGCCTCGTCCAGCGGCTGCGGGGCGGCTTCGGGCGTCTCGGCGGAGGCGGGCACCGGCGGGGCCATGTCGCCGAACAGGTCGTCCATGATGTCCTGCGCGCTGGCGGCGCTGCCCACGCTCGGCTGCGGCACGGGAGCCTGTTCGTTCTCGCGCATGAGCCGGTTTTCGACCTGATAATAGAGGGCGTACAGTTCGTGATCCCGCATGAGCATGGCCCGGAGCAGCTCCCCGAACCGCTGGTTCTGGGCCGTAAGGGCGAGGCTGCGGGCCAAACGCATACCGAGCTGGCGCTGCTGCTCGCGCAGGGCGGCCTTGTCGTCGATGCGGTGGAAGCGGCGCAGGTGCTCGACGAAGGGGCGCAGGTTGTCGGCCACGCGGTCCGCGACCTGACGCCGCTTGATCGCCGGATCGCATACCGGGCGCAGCTGGCGGCGCAGGAAGGCCACGCCGCCGTCGTTGAGAGTGAACGCGGCGTTCCATGCGGCTTCGGGATCGGCAAAATGGCGGCGCACTTCGGGCGTATTCAGGAACTTGGCCTTCATGTCCGACACATAGGCTTCCTGTTCGGGACGGATGCCGGTTTCGCGGTCGCCGTCGAACGCAATGACCGCTTCCCAGCGGAATTTGGGATTGCGGAGCCAGTAGGTATTGTTGAACGGCTGGTCGGGCGTCCACTGTTCGGGCCAGTCATGCTGTTTGCCAAAAAAGTCGAGGAGCGAGGCGTGCAGGCGGTTGGACCAGCGGGTTTCGTCGTCCACCGCGCCTTTTTTCTTCTCGAATTCCATGTCGAACTTGGTGAGCACGAGGAACAGCGTGGTGTGTCGGCCCTGCCTGAGTTCGGGCGTCTTTCCTGCGGCGTCGGACACCCAGTCGTTGATGACGGCGGGCAGATCCTGCACTTCCTGATTGCTCGGGCCGATGCACAGGAGCATACTGGTCAGTTCGAGATCGGTCTTGTAGCGCTCGAAGAGGTAGGCCACCTTGCCGCGCAGGAAGAACTGGCGGATTTGATCGGGCTTGGCGAGTTCGCGGGCCACGTCGTCGGTCTTGAGGCGCGAGCGGTAGCCGGGGAAGTCGAGCAGGTCGGTGTGTTCGAAAAAATCGTCCGGCTTGTGGCGCATGGTGATGGCCAGTTCCGCCGTGAGCGCGGCGATTTCAGATCGGCCCGCCGCGACCCGGCGTCCGTCCTTCGTGACCAATTCGAGGCTGTCCGCGCCCTCTGTCTCTCCAAGGCCGCGCAGCGTTTCCACGTCGATGATGCTGGTTTCGCGGGGGAGCAGGGCTTCCTTGCCGCAAAAAGCCTCATCGGGATAGCCGAGCGCGTCGAGCACCCCGCTCAGGCGCAGGTAGAGCGCCGTAAACGGTTTGGCCTCGTCCCACAGTATTTCGAACAGCGCGGCGCGATCTTCGGGTGCGAGGCGTCCGGCGGCGTGGATGGCCTTGGGCCAGTACAGGTGCTCAAGCCTCTGGACCACGGCGGTGGCCCGGAAATTCCGGGTGACGTATTCCTTCAGGTCTATCATATCGTCTTCGCTGAAGGAGGCCCGCCACGGTTCGCCTTTGGCCTTTTTCGCCAGTGCGCCCACGCGGGCGGCGAGGGCGTCCTCGTCGGGCGGGGTGAGGTGGCGGCAGTCGGCGTAGTAGGTATTCGTCAGGATTTTGACGATATCCAATTCGGACAGCAGGCGCAGTTTCACGGGAAACATGGCCGGGGCGCCGCTCGGCGTCAGGGTGAAGCGCGTGACGAGGCCCGTGGACTCCTTGCCGCCCGCCGGGTTGATGTCCTGAATGAAATCGGCGGATTCGTCGCCGAGCGCCGCGAGCAGAGAGCCGTCGGTATCCTGCGCCAGCGCCGAGATGAGGTAGGACTTTCCGGACTGGCTCGGGCCGAACACGCCCACGCACATTTTCCGCGCGGCGGTGGCGGCTTCCTTGCGCAGGGCACGGGCGAGCCGGTTGCTCTCGCGCAGGAGCGCCTCGCCGGAGGAGCCTGCGGCCTGCGGGTTTGCCCTGACCCATTCGTCAACGCCGGCGAGCGTTTTGATGCCCGCTTCGCACTGTTCGACAAGTTTTTGATCGTCTATGGTCATAAGAGGAATGCCTCCCGGCGGGCTGGGGAAAATCGCCCTGCGTGCGATGCCCGTAAGGCTCGCAAGCTCGCCCAACGGTCTCGGCGTCGCCGCCCTTTGGGTCGAATTCCCCCCAGACCCCCTCAGAGTGGCGGCGCAGTGCTTCATGCCGAAACGCTTCGCTTTTTCAGCGCAAAACACTGTGCCGCCGTTCCGAGCGAGTCAGTCGTGCCCCTTTTTCATGTCGTGGAACGGCAAGAGGCCGCCCCTTGTTTTTCTTCACGCGGAACCGGAGGCTTCCGTCAGGGAACAATCCTCTGCGGCTCCGGTTGTTTTTCATGCGAAACCGGGAAACTTTGCCAAGAGACAGTCCGCCGCGGCTCCACAACCGTTTCCCGCCCCCTCCAGCCTTCCGCCTTTCTACAAAATGTTAAAGACGCCCGTATCAAGCCAGTAGCCCTCGTCGGCGGGGAGGGTCTGAAGACGGATTTCGAGGTCGCGGGGATTGACCGGGGTGCCGTCCACGGCTTCAATTTCATTGACGGCGAGTTCCCCCTCGTCCCGTGACGCCGCGTTGGGCGCGTCCGCAAGATCCGCCACCGTGAAGGCGAGCTTCACCGTATAGGGCAGACGGTTCCGGGCGTTGTTCCGCGCGGCGGGCGAGGCGAAATCCATCATATAGAAGCGGGTGGTCGTCCAGCGCTCGGCCTCAATCTGCCGGAAGCCGATGGGGATTGGGCCGGAGAATTGGATGACCTTGTGCAGCTCGCCGCCGGAGGGATTGTCCGTATCCGTTTCGAACCAGACCTGCGCTTGCCGGATCTGGCCGCCCGCGTCCATCGCGCCGATGAACCGGGCCGTGGACTTGAGGAACAGCGATCCCGTATCAAAGGAAAAGCCTTCGAGATGGCCTTCGGACAGGGCGCAGAGGATGGCCCCGACCACCACGGTCGTCTTGGGATCGGTGATCTCGCCCCGGTTGTCGGCAAAGGGGTACCAGCTTCCCACCCGGAAATCGCGCATGGGGATGATGCGGTCCGCCGGGACGGGGAGCTTGGCGAAGAAACTGGAAATGATCGCGTGCCATTTGGAAGGCCGCCCGGTGAGCAGGAGCAGGTCGCAGTTGTAGGCGTGGATGACCTCGCACAGGTTGGCGAGGATCTGGCCGAGCGTGTTGCGGATGGTCCGATCGATGGCCCGTGGATCGATGCGCAAGGCCACATCCATGAGGCTGAACGGCTTTCCGGTCTGGCGCTCCACGGTCTCGTTGACGTACTGGATGAGCGCGGCGGAAGGCTGTTCCGGCAGGCCTTCCGTTTCGGGAGACGCGTGATCGGATTCCTGCGGGGCGTGCTCGGGCCGGAAGAACGCGGACAGCTTGCGTTCCTGCACGCCGCCCACGAGCAGATCCGCCTGTTCGTAGCCTTCAAGCATCCGGGTGACGACCGGGCCGGCGATCTGGCGGGCGAACTGGGTGCGCAGGGCCCGGTTGCGCTGCGAGCCGCCCACGGTATCCCGCCCGAAAAGCTGGCCGAGGAGGTTGCGGGGATCGGAAAGGCCCGTGGCCTGACCGATGCAGGGCAGGACGTGCTGTTCGACGATCTCGCGGATCACGTCGTCGCCCGCGATGTTGAAGCCGTCGCGGAATGCCATGTGCGGCTTGATGCGGGCGGCGGTGGCCTCATCCCCGGTGACGGCGAAGGTGGTGATGCTCAGATCGATGGTTCCGCCGCCGATGTCCACGTTGGCGATGCGCAGGGAGGGCGCGTCCGCGCCGCGTTTGCGGCCCATGAGCGCGAAAAAGTGGCGGGCGTCGCCCTGAAACTTTTCGGTGATCTCGTTGTAGAGGTAGACGAGCTGGGTGCAGGTGGCCTCATCCCAGCTGCAACGGACCTCAGGGCTGACCCGGTAGTCCGGGCGGGTGTCCCGCATCCCCTGTTTGGTCGTATACCACTGCCCCCATCCGAGGGTTTCCCAGATCATGCGCACTGCCCACGTCACCCAGCGGCGGTAGATCCGCTGTTCGGCGATGGGCATGGCGCTCGGCACGGTGAAGATGATCCGCTTGAGGCGGCGGGGCACGTCGGGCTGTTCGCGTTCGCCGCGCTGGGCCGGGGAGTTGATGGTGGCGAGCGCGTGCATGATGATCTCGCTGAGGAGGAACATCATGGTCGAGCTGCGGGTGAAATGGGCCTCGAACGCCACTTCGGGCTGCTGGGTGCGCAGGATTTTGGGGCGCGGGGAGAGGCCCGGATCGTCGAAGCAGCACAACGGCGTACCTTCGCGGTTGATCTGCTGGATGAACACGCCCCGGGTGACGGGCGGCTCCAACTCGGAGCCTGTGCCCCACGCGTTGAAGCGCCATTGCTGGGCGCGGGGGGACTCGTCCCACAGGTAGCGTTTGGGGCTGGACATGCCGGTATTGCCTTCCGCGCCCACGGAATGCTGGGCGAGCCGGGCGGCTTCGGGGCCGACGCGCACCACCGAGGGCCAGACAAAGGCCGGGGTGCTGCGGCCGGAGCGGGCGCTCAGGCGCGGATTGCCGAAGGTGGCTTCCGCGAACTCGATGCGCGTGGCGAAGGGGCCGGTATAGGTGCGATCCGGCTGGCTCAGATCCCGGATCTGGAGCAGGTAGCTGTCGTTCAGGTTGGTCTGGCGCTGGGGGAGGGTTTCCACGAGCATCCCGGTGGAGCGGGAGTTGCCGAGATCGAGCACGAGATCCACGTCCACGGGCGTCAGGTGGGCGGGGTCCACCACGCGCACGGTGGGGACGGTTCCGCTTGCGGCGAGCGCCTCAAGGAGCGTCAGGTACGTGGCGAGGTGCTCCATGATGAACGGCGTATTCTCGCGCCATGTGGTCCGCCCGTTGTGGCGCGCGGTCTGGTGGGCATCGTAGATTTCGGCGATCCATTCGTCGACCCACAGCGTATTGAGGAACCACGCGTTGTCGCGGCTTTTGGGCGAAAGGGCGAAACGGGCGTTCTCCGCCACGTCGTCGTCGCACAGGGCGAAATACTGGCCCGTGGGCTGTTCGCGTTCCTCAATGGTCGTATCGAACAGGAAGGTCAGGCGGTAAGCGCCATCGGAATCCTCGCGGCTGACGTGCAGGCGGGCCCAGTTGCTCGGCCCCTTTTCGCATTTGAACGCGCCGTCCTTCCATTGCTCGTTGGAGAGCCGCAGGAAGGGCACGGGAACCCAGCGCCCCGTGAACGCTTCAAGAGCCCGGTTCGCGTCGATCTTGTAGTCGTAGTCGCCGGGCTGCCCGGTGTCGTCCAGCGGCACGGGGACGAGCTCCACTTGCCTGCGGGCCGAGGCGATGGCCGATTCCCCGGTTTGCGGGATTTCACGGAAATACGCCCAGAACCTGCCGAGGCTCTTCGCGTCGAGGCGGCAATCCAGAAACTGCGGGCAGCCGCCCGGTATGATGCTCACTGCTGACGTGTAGTTCATAGGGAGTCCTTACAAATGGGGGCGAGGAGGGGAATCTTTCCGGGGAAAGCGGAACATCCCCCACCTTTCCCCTTACCGCCCTCTCGAAACTTCACCGCGTTCCCCAAAAAGGCTTTCGGAAGCCGACGGCGGGCAGGGCGGTATAAAAAAATGTCCGCGTGGCGTCCGTATCCCGGAGCCGCGCCGTAAAAGTTTCTCCTATGCGTCCCGGAATGGCAACCTGTTGCGCTGAGAAATGGGCGGCCCTTCATTCTTTGTACCCAGCCTTTCAATGAAACTTTTCTCAGGGAACGCTGGGAATATGGATTCAATAAACACAAAAGTCTTTGGAAAAGGAGGGATGGGGTTTGGGGAAGGGAGGGAAAAGCTTTTCTTCAGAAAAGTTTTCCCTCCCTTCCCCAATGCCTTTGTGCCGTCTAATCCCTGAAAAACTTCGCGCTCCACGGGGAGTTGTCGCCCTTGTTGCGGCCGTAGCACATGGCGTCGTTGCCCGCGCCGGGGCTGCAATCGATGCGGAGGCCGTTGAAACTGCCCCGTGAATTGCGGCTGGTGGCGTCTCCGGTGTCGATGTGCAGCCTGCCGTTCTGCATCTGCGCGTCGGCCCGGCCCGTGTAGGTCTTGCCCTGGCGGTCGATGATGGTGATCTGCCCCTTGCCGTTCTTGCCGAAGCAGAAGCGGACCTTGATCGGGTTGCCCCGCGTGTCCGAAAGCCCGGTGCGGCAGTTCCAGCAGCCGTCGAGGAAGTCCATCGACTTGTCGTCCTTGTCCGGCAACTTCATGGGATCGCCCTTCTTCGGGGTTTCCTTGGGGGGTTCCGGCTTGGGCTCTTCCTTCTTCGGCGCGGGCTGTTCTTTCTTGGGTTCCGGTTTGGGCTCGGGCTTCGGCTCCTCCTTGGGAATGGTGGTCAGATCGCCGAGCAGATCGCCCAGATCCTTGGGCGGCTCGGCGGGCGTTTCCACTTTGGGTTCCTCGACGACGGGCGGCGCGGGGGGCTGGCAAGCTTCGGCGCGCTTCTGGGCCGCTTGGCGCAAGACTTCGAGTTCGGCGCGCAAAGCCGTCAAATCCGCTTCGGACGGGCCGGGGTCCGCTGGCTGCACGGCAGGCTGAGGGGCCGGGGTTTCAACGGCGGGCGTCCTTGCGCACCCTGCGGGCAGGGGGAGGGGAGGGACCCACGGGAAGAGGAAGTGAAGGCCCCAGAGCAGCAACAGTGCGAGGAGCAGGCCGAGCAGGAGCATGAGGAGCTTTTTCCACCACGGCTCGCCTTCCACCACAACCGTAGGCGGGAGCGGGGCGACGATGGGGCGTTCCGTCACTTCGCCTTCGCGGACGATGCGATCCGGATCGCCGGATGCGCCGCTGGCGAGAGGCGTTTGCGGCTCGGGGGAGAACGGCGTGGCTCCCATCGCATAGATGCCTTCCTGCGCCGTGGAGGAAGAAAGGGTCATGCCCCAGCAGACCAGCACGGGCTGCGGCGGGCTTGCGGGCTCGCCCGAGGGGAGGGAGGCGTACAGGCATTCCGGCGTGGGAAAACGGGTAGCCAGATGCAGCATGGTGCCGCACAGGCTTTTATAGGGATCGCTGTCCGTCTGAAGGCTGGCGGCCAGCTCTTCAATATCCGAAAGTAGGCCCTGCAACCGCGTTTTAACGGCTTCCTGCGTTTCTGCGGGAAGCTCGGCGAGGGGCTGCACGGGGCCCGACGTGTACCAGTCCACCGCCGTTCCCTGCGGGTCCATGAGCGGCTCGGCCAGCAGACGGGCGTGGGCTTCCCCGAGATGGGTCCGCAGCAGCCCGCTCAGCTGGGCGTGGCAGGCATAGACCTGCGAGCCCTGGAACGCCAGTGCGCGGTAATCCCCCTTCCGGGTGGAGAGAATGAAATATCCGGCCATATCTGACTATCCTTGTTCAGGAACGGTTCATTGGTGTTCGGTGAAGGGGATGCCCTTCTCGCGCAGGAAGCCCATGATGGCGTCGCTGCCGAGCGCGGTCTGAGTCTGGCGGTTGGAGTCCGCGTCCAGCCTGATGAAGGTGTTGATGCCGATGACGTCGCCCTTCTCGTTGACCAGCGGGCCGCCGCTGTTGCCCTGTGAAACCACGGCGGAATGCACGATGTTGCGGGGCGAGGTCTGGAGGATGGCGTTGACCACGCCGTCGGTGAACACGACCTCGGGGACGGCGTTGAAGTCGCCCCTGAGGAGCCGCAGGTAGGCGGGGTCCTGTTCGGAAACGAGGGCGGGGAAGCCCCATGCGCTTACCTTGTCGGTCCGGTTGACGGTCGGGGACAACGGAAGGGCGGGAACCTGATCCCCTTCCACGAGCATCACCTTGATGACCGCGAAATCGTATCCCGGCGTATCGCTGCGCGCGACGACCATGCCCCGGCGTGCTCCGCGCAGGTTGGCGTTGGTCACCATCACCATATCGTCGACGGCGTTTGCCACGACGTGGCGGTTGGTCAGCACATGATCGGGATTGATGAAAAAGCCGGTCCCCTGCTGCGCGCCGCCGGGGACCGGCGCGAGAATGAGTACCGTACCTTGTTCGAGGCGCTGCGGGATGGTGAGCGTAGACAGATCTACGGCCTTTGCCGGAACCGTGGCGTTGGCGGAAGGCAGGGGCGGGAGGGAGATGCCGGGGACCGTTTCCCCGGGCTGGTTTTCCGGAACGTCCTTGCCGGGGGTGGTTTCTCCGGCGTCCGGTTTCGCATCCGTCTTTCCGACATTGCCGTCAAAGAAGGCTTTCAGCTCGCACGGCGTCAGTTCCAGCAAACCCTGCCAGAACGCTTTTTCGCGGAGCAGGTTGGCCCATTCCGCCTTGCGTGCCGCCTCTTCGGGGGACTCCGCCGCAACCGGGGGCGTTTCCGGGGCAACGGGCTGTTCCTGGGCCGTTTTTACGCAGGAACGCAGCAGGAAAAGCAGGAGTACGCCCAGCAGGATGCCGAGGAGCAGGGCTCCGAAGAGGCCCGCCTTGCTACGCCGGATGATGACGTTTCCCGCCGTTGCCCCGGCAATACCTGCGGCGGTTCCGGCCGCCGTTCCGGTCGCGCCCGCTGTTCTTGTTCCGGCGGAAGGGCCAGCCGCACGGCCCGCACCGGGAACGGCATTGCGTGCCGCCGTCCCGGCAACCGCTGCGGCGGAAGCTCCCGTTGCAGCCGTTGCCGCTCCAGTCACACCGGAGGGCGTTTCCCCGTTTTCCGGCTCGCCCCAGAGTATCGGGGCCGTGGCTTCGTCCGTGCCTTGCGGGAGCAGGCCCCAGTTGACGAGCACGGGATGGCCGTTGACGACGAAGACATTGTCCGCCGAAGGGATGAACAGCGCCTTGCGGAGCAGGACGCCGCCGGGCGTGTCGTCGAGATGGGGGGTGACGGCTTCCCGCGCCCGGCGCAGGGCAGCCCGCGCCTGTTCGGCTTCTCCCGCGTCGAGGCGGGAGAGGGGGGTGCCGACGCCTTCCAGCGGCGTATACCAGGAAATGGAGGCGTAGCCCGCCGGTGTGGCCTGCCCGGTAACGGGTTCGGCCCACAGGGTGCCGAACCGCCCAAGGCCGATTTTTTTCAGATAGGCCTGCAACGCTTCGTACTGCGAAGGGAGCGCGCCCTGTTCCGTATGCAGGGCGGCGAAAGCCGACGTATCCGAAGCCTGTATGAAATGAAGAGGATTACCCATAGTTGTACCTTCGGTGAAATGGCACGGAGGCGTTGGGGAAGGGAAGGAAAACTTTTATGTTATCGAATCCCTGCCCCTAACATTCCATAAAGCAAGGGATCTTGGGAATGATGGATACTTTAAAACGCCATGTTCCGGAAACTCCCGCCGAGCAGCCTTCCTCCCCTCCCCCGATCCGTTCCCCACTAACCCTGAGCGAGCATCACCTTGTCCATCTGCAGCTGGATCTCGTCGAGATCCGACTTCACCGCGGTGAGCTGTGCCGTGGATTCCTTGTATGAGCCCACGCCGTTGGAAAGGTTCTGCAACTGGTCGCCCGTCTGCTTGCGCGTGACGGTTTTCGTGGTCTTGCTGGTCTTCTTGGATGTCGTGGCCACGGTCTGTACCGGGGGGATCGGGCGGCTGGCCTTCTTTGCCTCGACGGTCAGCACCTGCCGGTATTCGGCTTCGCGCTTGTCGGCCTCGCTGAGCGTGCTGCCCAGAATGGCGGACGCCTCGGCAAGCCCGCTCTTGATTTCGGCATAACGCTGATCGAGTTCGGCGCGGGTGATGCGCTTGGCCTTGTAGTCCTCAAGGGCGGCCCTGAACTTCGCGCTGTAGCAGTTGTAGGCCACCTGCCCGGCGGCGGTTACGCGATTCAGGGAATTGACGTCGGCATTCAGGTCGCGGGCATAGCTGGCGAGGCGGACGCGGTCGTCCCTCTCGTTGTTGTACTTGGCGACGAGATAGCTCGCCCCGGCCCCGGCTCCCGCGCCGATGGCGGCCCCGGCCAGAGCGCCTTCCGCCTTCCCGGTCTGGCTCGCGCCGATGACCGCGCCGAGCAGGGCACCCATCGTCGTGCCCATGACCATTGTGGTGTTGAAGCTCTTTTCGGCGCTGCGCAGATCGGCGATGGGCTGGTAGCAGTCGGGATAGTAATGCACGTCCGTCGTCTGCGCGCCGTATTTGCTGGCGCAGCCCGTAGCCAGCAGGCTGCAAAGGCACGTCATGACGATGCAGTAAAGCGCTCCTTTCCGGGTGGTGAAGCTTCCCTTCATGCCTGTCTCCATGCGTTGCGGGTTATGTACAAAGAAAAATCTTTATTCATCAATGGTTCGGTGCCCGAAGTACTCGTCCCCTTCCGGCGTCAGTGCGATGTCGTTGGAGACGTGGTCGGTGACGCGGCAATAGCCGAAGTTCAGCCATTCGTCCACGACGTCGTTGAGCGTGGAATGAGAGAACCCCGCCTGTTCCGCTTCGTCCAGCAATTTGGGGAAGACTCCGGACGGAAGCGGCTTCGGGGCGTTTCTGAGCGCCTTTCTGAGCCATGATTCGGCGGATTGGAAATCGTGCACGGGGAATCCTTTCCGGGCCGGGCCCGGCATCTGTCGTATTTTTTGGGGAATGGTATGCCGTTTCACCAAAATCAGCAATGTGATGCCGTAAGGGGGGACGCCGGGGCGGTCGGGAACGTGCCGCGTATGCATGGCCGCTTCCCGTATTTTCGTTTACGGCGTGACGGGAGGGACCCGGAGCGGGAAGTCGCCGGGCCGCCGTTCTTTTGCGAACGGGACAACGCGGCATGAAAACGTAAAGAGCCCGGGCAGGGCCCAGGCTCTTCGCGTGGAGGAGGCAACCGAGAGGAGATAGCGGAGAAGCGCAGAACGTGAAGGAGGCCGTTGGCCGGGAGGGGAACAGGGGAGGCCCCTGTTCCCCTCCCATGCTTCTTTATTGATCTTCAGGATCGTCCACGGAGGCGACGCAGAGGGCATTGTCCCCTTCGTAGGGTGCGCAGCCTTCGATGGCGATTTCGGAATCGCGGTCGCCGAGCGCGGCGGCACCGGGCATCCGGAAGGCATTCACATCAATGCGTTCAATGGGCGTTTCTTCCTGCTTGCCGAGCTGCGGGACCCACTCGTAGGGCACGCGGTAGGCGCGGTAGACCATGTTCATGGGCAGCTTCTGGCCCCAGTAGGGCGAGATGAATTCCCAAACCAGCTCGTGATCCTTGGTGACTTCAAAGACGCGCCCGTCGGAGCCCTCGGTGATCAGGGTGTTGCCGTTGGGCAGGCGCTGCATACCGCTGATGAAGGGGCTGTAGAAACGGTTGCAGTCCATCGGGGCGAGGAAGCCCGCTTCGGTGGGGGTGTACTGCCATACGATCTTCATGGCCACGGGATCGATTTCCAGCACGCGGGAGTGGTCGCGCAGGGCGGCCTTCACGCCGGTGGGGGAACCGGGGTTGGGCACGTCGTAGCCGCCCCAGCCGCCGTTGTCGAAAATCAGGATATTGCCCTCTCCGGGCAGTCCGCGCGGGACCATGTGGCAGTGGTGCTGGCCGATGATCCAGCCGATGGCCTTGGCTTCGGGGCTGTTGTCGTAGTCGGGGCCGAGTTTCCAGACGATTTTCCCGGTAGCCTTGGAGATGATGAAAATGATGTTGGCTTCGCGGCCGTCCACGATGATGTTGTCGGGATGGAAGCGTTCGTCGCCCGCGTCATACCATTTGTTCGGGCCGAGCACGGACATGGAGTTGATGTGCATCCAGTCGCCCATGCCTTCGGGCTGCGTCTGGCGGTAGTTGGGGTCGCGGGCGAGGGTGTTCTTGGGGCCTTCGCGGAAGCCCATTTCGTCGAAATGCTCGTTGCAGTGCCATTCCCATACGATGTCGCCGTCCCAGTCCACTTCGAGGATCACGTCGTCGAGGAGCTGCTTGTCGGAAATCTTGGGATTGCGGGCGTTGCGGTGCGCAAGGACGAGGGTGTTGCCGGAGTCGGTCTTGGGCTCCATGCCGGGCGCGTAGTAGCCGGTGGTGCTGCCTTCGCGCTGGTAGTCGTGGTGGCTGCGGGCCATCCAGCGGCCGGGGATGCCGGGATCTTCGATGTATTCGTTGTGGTCGAACTTCCAGACCACGTTTCCGTCCCAGTCAATCTGCACGAGATCGAGGCCGTCCTGCACGCCGTAGCGCCCGTCACGGGAGCCGCGCGAGGTCATGAGGTAGCCGCCGGGGAAAAGCTTGTTCGGGAAGCCGTGCACGCCTTTCCAAACCTTGTTTTCGCGGCCGTTCATGTTCATGAGCACGGCGCCCACTTCCAGAGCCTGAAAGATCGTGAAGCCGTTCCAGCACTTTTCGGGATTATATACGGTGACGCCGGTAGGATAGATAGTCGGGTGACCCATGATGCCCTCCTGATTGGTTTCTCTCTTTCTATACATGAAAGAAGGTTTGGCGGATGTTGCCCCTGAATCGTTTCTCACGCCGATCCGTTCCCGTGGGGGGACTCCCCATCGTACGCCATTGGAGGAGAGAGGAGGGGCTTCGGGGGAATGGGAATGCTCCTTCTGAGAAATGCCCACCCCCCTGTATCCAGCTAGGCGATTTCTTCAAGCGACTTGCCGCCGGTGCGCTGGCCCCAGATGGCGATGACCACGGCGGGGACAAAGCAGAGGAAGCTGAAGATCCAGAACACGCCGTCGAAGCTGTACGCAGCGTAGGCCATCGGGATGAGCGGCTGGGCCGCGGCCACGGCGAGGCGGCCGGTGGAGCTGTGGAAGCCGGTGGCGGTGTTGCGCATACGGGTGGGGTAGGATTCGGCGGTGTACGAGAAGACCGTGAAGCCCATAGCCATGACGACCGCGGTGAGGACGACGCCGGTGAGGACGACGGGCCAGTAACCGGTCATATTGCCGAAGATGGGGCCAAGTACGGCGAGGATGATCAACATACACATGATCGGGATCTTGCGCCCGCCAAGGTCGGTGACGAAGGATGAGAAGAACAGCCCGGCGGGTACGCCGACGGAAATGATCGTCGTGGCCATGAGGCTGTCTTCAAGCGAGAACCCGTGCGCCTTGAGCAGGGTTGCGGTCCAGTTGGTCACGGTGAAGGTGGCGGGGTTGGTGAAGACCACGATGGCGAGCAGGACGAGGGTGCGCTTGATGTACTGGCGGCGGAACATGCCGGTCAGCACTTCCATGACGGGGACCTTGGTCTGCACGTTCTTGGCGGCCTCGGAAAGGTCCACATGCTTGCCGGTGATTTCAAAGACGACCTGTTCCGCTTCTTCCAGCCTGCCGCGGGCCACGAGCCAGCGGGGGGATTCCTTGAGGTAGCGCAGGCCGACGAAGAAGGCGATGAGGCCGACGCCGCCGAAGTAGAAGATGAAGCGCCACGCTTCCTCGGCGAGGGGGATGATTGCGCGGCACATGACGCCGATGACCGGCACGGCGGAGAAACCCACGGCGGCCACGAGGTTCTGCCACTTGCCGCGTGATTCGGCGGGGGCCATTTCGGCGATGTAGGCCTGTGAGCAGACCATGAGGCAGAAAACGCCGAAGCCGGTCATGGAGCGGGCGATGACGAAGACGTGGAAGTTGTCCGTAAAGCCGTTCAGCACCGAGAAAAACGAGAATGTGGCGATGGAGATGAGGAAGGTCTTCCGGCGCCCGATGAAGTCGGAGATGACGCCTCCGAAGAAGCCGCCCGCGGTCATGCCGATGAAGTACCAGAGCGTGACCACGCCGATGTCGGACATCTGCAGGCCCCATGTGTGCATGAGCGCGGGGGCGATGAAGCCGAAGTTCCAGTTGTCCATCTGCTCGCAGAAGTAGGCCATCATGATGATGAAGAAGACGATTTTGTGGAAGCCGGTTACGGGCATTCCATCAAAATAGTTGTTGGGGATCTTCTTGACTGTAGATTGGCTCATAGTCGCTTCTCCAAAAGTCGATTATGTGCGAGAGTCTTCGATGCCGTTTTCCGCTTTCTTTATCCCGATTACATTGCAGGAAAGAATACGGCATTCGGCAATCATCGCTGTTTTAGCCTCAAAATATACGAGGTTGAACAACTGCCTGTTACGATGCTGAGAGAAAAGGAAGAATGTCTTATACAGTAAAAACAATGGAACGTTTCTGGCCATTATCCTTTTTTTACATGTTCGGTACAGGCCTTTTCCGGATTGGCTGTATATGCAGAATACGAGAAACGCGAAACCGGAAATGTTACGAGCGCAGCATTTCACGAAAAAAGTGAAAAAAATTTCAACCTCGATGGTCAAGTCATCTTTTGTTGTTTAATATACTATTATAATTTATTTTTTATGCAACGATACGAACGTATGGACTGCATAAAAAGATCTAAGATGCCTGTCCGGTACAAAAAAATCGGGTCAGGAGAAACATATTTGCTTCTTGAAGCCCTTTTTTTCACATCGGCTGAACCCGTTGATAAGAAACGAAAAAAACAGGCAGGGGAGGCATGAGGCATGGGAGGGGCATCAACAGGCCCCCGCAAGTGGATATCCCTCTCGTTCGCTTGTAACAGCGGAAACGGTGAAGGTATGGACATGGAGCGGTGGGGCGGGCGGCTTTTCGGATGAAGAAAGGCGGGCTGGAGGCTGGCCGGGGTTCAGGAAAGGAGTCGTTCCGGCCGGGAACGGAAAACAAGAAACCCCTTACGGAGATGAGTCCGTAAGGGGTTGAATTCGCTGGTGGGCGGTACAGGACTTGAACCTGTGGCATCCGCCTTGTAAGGGCGGCGCTCTACCAACTGAGCTAACCGCCCGTTCGTATGCAGCGCCTCTTATAGGGGAAAACAGGCCCGAAGTAAAGGGGCGCGGAGTATTCTCAAAGCTCTCAGCGGATTGACGGACATCTGAGGCACTGTACTATGGCGGCATCCTTAACCTCCACCCTCCTTTGCCATGACCGCCGAACTGTCCTCCCGCATCCATACCGCCGCCGTAACCGCGCTGGCCTTCGTCTGTACGTATGTGCTGGCATTCTATTGGAATCTGGACAGGCCATTTTGGGCGGGGTTCACCGTGTTCGTGATCAGCCTGCCGAGCATCGGCCAGACCCTGCAAAAGGGCGTGCTGCGGATGTTCGGCACGATCGCCGGGGCTGTCGCCGCCCTTGTCCTGCTCGGGCTTTTCGCGCAAGAGCGTATGCTCCTTCTGTCCGTGCTGTCCCTCTATCTGTGCCTGATGCTCTATCTTATGCTGACCAGCGTTTACTATGGCTACGCGTTCTTTATTTCCTGCATCGTCACGCTGATCATCTGCCTCATGGCGGTTCACGAACCCCAGGATGCCTTTCATCTCTCCGTATACCGGGTTGAGGAAACACTGCTCGGTATCGGCGTGTATACCGTTGTAACGCTTGTTTTTTCTCCAAGGACATCCATCAAGTCCCTGTATCGCGGCGTGCAGGATCTCATGGCGGGGCACAAGGCCCTTTTCGTCATGAACGAGGGGGCCGGAGCGGAAGGGCAGATGAGCCGCATGTATACGCAGTATGTCGGCATGAGGGAAATCCTCGATAAAGTTAGGCAGCTTGTCCCGGCCGTGCAACTGGAGACGTATCAGGTTTACCGTTACCGGGAACACTGGGAGCGTGCCGTCCGGTGCAGCGCCGAACTGCTGGAGCTCCAGCGGCGCTGGATGGGGACCCTCGTGGCCATGAAAGATTTGGATATGGCATCCCTTTTTCCTCATTTTGAGTCGCGGGTCGCCGAACTGGGGAAACTTTTCGATCGCCTGGATGCCCTGGGGAAGGAAGGCTCTCCCGGTGGTTCCTCGAAGCCCGAAGACGTACAGCCGCTCGCGTTCGATGAAAGCGTATTCGAGAAACTCGGCTCGACACGGAAGGGATTGGCGTTTTCTGCGGTGAAGCTGTTTGAGGAACAGACGGCGCACTGCCGCGAGCTGCTGATGCTGGCCGGTTTTCTGCTGCATGGCGGGCCCATGCCCGAACTGAAGCCGTCGGCATCAAAAAAGGCCCTTTCCGTCATCAAGCCCGAGCAATACGCCTACATGTCCCAGATGTTCGTCATTTTCTGGGTGGCGACGCTGTGCTGGATACTCCTCAACCCTCCGGGGCTGGAATCCATCGCTTTTCTGGAATTGACCATCGTGCTCGGCCTGATCGGCATTATGACCGGCGAAGACAAACCGCTGCGCCAGGTGCTGATCTTTGCGCTCGGCATCGGCTGTACGGGGCTGGCCTATACCTTCATCTATCCTCTGGTTTCCAACCTTGGCGAGTTCATCGTCATGATGGGGGTATCGGGATTTTTCATCACATTCGCGTTTCCGCGCAAGGAACAGAATTTCACCAAACAGGCCTTCATGCTGCCGTGGCTGTCCATAGGCAATTTTACGAACCTCCCGACATACGATTTCGGGCAGCTGCTGGTTGGCTCCTTTACGCTGCTGTTCGGCATTTCCATCGTTTCCCTGGTCCATTACGCGCTGTTCATGCCCAATACGGAAGCCCTGTTTCTCCAGAGGCAAAAGGCCTTTTTCCGCTCGTCGGAAGCGTTGCTGCTCCATTTGCGGGCTTGCCGCGAGCAGCGGCGCGGCTCCCTGTTCCGTCTGAGGATGCTTTTCCGTCTGCACAGGACGCGTTTTTTGGCTGAAGAGATCGGCATCCTGGCAAAAAAACTCCCCGTGACCTTTGTGAAACCCGAACTGGTCCGCGTTTTTTCCACGGAGGTTCAGGACATGGTGTCCTCAATGCAGGGGCTCTATGCCCGGCTCCGCTCCGTGGATAGCGATCTGCTGTGCCCTTCCCAGCCGGGTACGGCGCGTGTGTCGCTTGTGGAAGCACCTTTGAAAGACCGGCTTGAATCCATGGAAGCGGTGGTCCGTTCCATGATTGACGGCTTGCGCGAAAGCGCCCGCGCCGAGAAAGGGCCGGATGCGCCCGCGGGTGGCCAGGTTGTGCAGGACTTGCTCGTTTCCTGTGCGGGCATCATGAAATCGTTGTCCAATACGCTCGATTTGATGCGTTCCCTTCCGGTGGAGGTCGATTCCCGGAACAAGTTTTGAGAGGGAACGTGGGATTGGGGAAGGGAACCCCTCCCCTGTCCATCCCTCCCAAGGCTCCCGAGTGGTGGGGAGGCGGCGCCACAGCCCGTACCTTTTAACGTGCTCGGGGAGAGGATGCGCCATATGTATGATTTGTCTTTTTGGGATTTCATAAAAATACAATGAATTTATTCTATTGCAAATATTTCTCCGTATGTTGAAGGAAGGTGGGTATGCCGCATGAACTTGCCCTGGTGGGCATCTATTTTTCGCCGCTTCTCCCCATAGTGCTGTTTGGCATTCTGGGCGCGCTGGCGACGGCGTTTGTGTTGAACCGTACCGGGCTTTCCGGCTGGTTCGCCAATCCGCCGTGGGTGTTTATGGCGTTGATCGTCATCTATGTGTGTCTCCTCCTACCGTTCGGGATGGTTCTATGAGCATCAACAGTTTGCTTCGCTGGTTCCTGACGTTGCTGATCATCGTGATTGCCTGCGTTTTCTGCTACATCCGTTACAACGCCTATTTCAGGAATCCGTGGACGCGTGACGGGATGGTGCAGGCGGAAGTCGTTCAGGTCGCCGCCCGCGTGTCCGGGGAGGTCAAGACCGTGCATGTCCGCGACAATCAATTTGTGAAAGTGGGCGATCCGCTTTTTGATTTGGACGACAGGCCATCCCGCGTGGCGCTTTCGCAGGCCGAAGCCAACGTGCGCCAGAAGCAGGCTGTTGCGAAGGCCGCCCGTGACAGGGCGGGGCGCGATGCACGGCTTCAGCAGAACGCGCCGGGTGCGATTTCTCCCGAAGCCTTTCAGCAGGCCGAGGATCAGCTCCTGTCTGCCGAGGCTGACGTGGCGGTTGCGCAAGCCCAATTGGATCAGGCTCGCTTGAATCTGGACTTCACGCACGTTACGGCTCCAGTGAACGGGTACATCACCAATCTGACGGTGCAGCCGGGGACCATGTCGACGGCCTATCGCCCTTTGGTTGCTCTGATCAATGCGGACAGTTTCCGTGTGGACGCCTTTTTCCGAGAGACGCAGATCCGGGATTTCCGCCCCGGCGACAGGGCGCTGATCACGCTCATGACCTATTCCGATACGCCGCTTGAGGCTACTGTGGAGAGCATCGGCTGGGGCATTGCCCGCGAGAACGGGAGCACCGGCGAGCAGCTTTTGCCTTCGGTCAGCCCCACGTTCGAGTGGATACGGCTGGCGCAGCGCATCCCCGTCAGGCTTCATTTCGACGCGCTTCCGAAGGGAATCGAGCTCCGTGCGGGCACGACGGCCTCCGTGCTTGTCCGTGTTCATCCCGAAGACACCGCCGCGTCCATCCCTCCTCTGCCGACGATTGGGCAATAGAGATAGGGGCGTGAAAAAATTGGAGGGGGAAGAGGAAAGGGGGGCCCCACGTTTCCCCTTCCCCCTCCAAACTGCTAGAGCGGCTCGCTCCCCCCCATCCTCTTCAAAGGCTTTTGACTGGTGGGGAGGCTACGCGACAGGAGTTCGTTCCGTTCGAAGTTTGATAAAATAGAACGGGGGTCGTCTTGTTGTCTGTTTAGCGTCTTTCTCAATAAGAAGCCCGAATGATTTCATTCGGGCTTTTCTGTTGCCCATAGGGGAAAGCGGGGAAAAGGGATTCGATAAAGTCGAAAGTCTTTGAAGGAGGGGATGGGGTTTGGGGAAGGGGAGGGAACTTTCTCCAGAAAGTTCCCTCCCCTTCCCCAATCTCAAATTCAGCCCTCACTCTCAATCATTCAGCCTCAAATCGGTAATGCGCTTGGCCTTGGAGAAGGTACGCGGCAGCGCGCCGGGATCGACGATCTCGACGCTGATGCGGGCCATGATGCGCTTGTGCATCTCGTCGCCGATGGCGCGGGCAATCCCCGCGTCGTTGCCGGAACCGACGCCCGACTGACGCTCCACGCGCAGGCGCATGTAGTCGAGCCCTTCCGAGCGGGTAAGCTCAATGTGGTACTCGCCGCCCACATCGGGATAGAGGTTCAGCACGTCGGCAATCTGGCCGGGATAAATGTTCACGCCACGGAAAATGATCATGTCGTCCGAACGCCCGCGGATGTGCCCGTGGCGCGGGATGGCGCGCCCGCAGGGGCAGGGTTCGGGAATGAGTCGGCTGAGGTCGTGCGTACGGTAACGGATGAGCGGTACGGCTTCTTTGGACAGAGAAGTCACGACCATTTCGCCGACTTCGCCTTCGGGAACGGGCTGGAGCGTGTGGGGATCGATGATCTCGATATAGAAAAGGTCCGCCCAATAATGGATGCCTTCCCCGACCTCGCAGTTCAGGCCCGTTCCGGGGCCGTACATCTCGGTCATGCCCGCGATGTCGTAGCTGGCCTCAAGGCCGAGTTTTTCGGTGAAACTCTGGCGCATTTTGAGGCTGTGCGGCTCGGAACCGAAAATGATCTTCTTAAGTGCGATCTTGTCGCGCAGATTGTGGCGCTCCACTTCCTCGGCAAGGAGGAGGGCCATTGACGAGGTGCAGCCGATACAGGTGGTCTGCAGATCTACAAGAAGCTGGAGCTGCATGTCGATGTTGCCGGGGCCCACGGGGATGGTGAGCGCCCCGAAGCGCTCGCTGCCGAGCTGGAAGCCCGCCCCGGCGGTCCACAGGCCATACCCCACGGCAATCTGCATACGGTCTTCCGTGGTCAGCCCGGCAAGCTCGTAGCAGCGGGCCATCTGGAGCGCGAACGTGTCCACGTCCTTCTGGGTGTAGGCGAGGATTTTGCGTTTGCCGGTCGTACCGGACGAGGCGTGCACGCGCACGACTTCGGAGGGCTCCACGCAAAGCAGGGGTAGGGGATAGCCGTCGCGCAGGTCGGCCACGTCCGAAAAGGGCAGACGGCGGACATCATCAAGCGTCTTGATGTCCTCGCCGCAGGCAATGCCCGCGGCGGCGAGCTTGGCGCGGTACTGGGGGCTCTTCATGGCCTGCTGCACCGACCATCGGATGCCCGCGAGCTGGTGTTCGGCAAGGAAATCGGCGGGAAGATGGGGAAGGAAGCGGGGCTTGGCAGGTGACATGGCGTCTCTCCGGCAGGGGGGCGGCAACAGGGTTGCCGGTTGTCTTTTCGACGGTAAACGGCTAGTGTCGGTCGATTCAAACAAACGAAAGTTTGCTATTTAGCAGAAAATATTTTGGAGGGAAAGTACATGCGCGTGCTCATCATCGGGTCCGGCGGACGCGAACACGCTTTGTCGTGGAAGGTCGCCCGAAGCGGAAAAGCCGAGAAAATCTACTGTGCTCCCGGCAACGGCGGGACCGCGCAGGAAGGCGAAAACATCCCCCTGAAGGATAGCGACGTCGCCGGTCTGGTGTCTTTTGCCAAGGGAAACGTCATTGATTTCGTGATTCCCGGGCCGGAGCTTCCCCTCACCCTCGGCGTCGTGGACGCCATGACTCAGGCGGGCATCCGCTGCTTCGGCCCGAGCCAGTGGTGCGCGCAGCTTGAGGGCAGCAAAGCTTTCGCCAAGGACATCATGCAGAAAGCGGGGGTTCCTACCGCCGCCTGCGGCGTGTTCACCGAACTGGAAGCCGCCAAGTCCTTTGTGGAAGAAAAGGGCGCGCCCATCGTCATCAAGGCGGACGGCCTTGCGGCGGGCAAGGGCGTCGTCGTGGCCCAGACCAAGGAAGAGGCGCTCGAAGCGCTCGACCAGATCATGGGCGGCGTGTTCGGCGCGGCCGGAAGCCGTGTGGTCATCGAAGAATTTCTGGTGGGCGAGGAAGTGTCGCTGCTGGCGTTCTGCGACGGGAAAACGGCCCTCCCGCTGCCTTCCGCGCAGGACCACAAGGCCGTTTTCGACGGCGACACCGGCCCCAATACCGGGGGTATGGGCGCCTACAGCCCGGCCCCGATTGTGCCCGATGCGGAGCTCGAAAAGATGGCCGACATCGCCATCCGCCCGATCCTCGCCGAAATGGCCCGGCAGGGGCATCCTTTCACCGGTATCCTTTATGCCGGCCTGATGATGACCAAAGACGGCCCGAAAGTTTTGGAATACAACGTCCGTTTCGGAGACCCGGAATGTGAGCCCCTGCTGATGCGCCTTGAAAGCGATCTGCTGGAGATCATGGATGCCTGCATCGACGGGCGGCTTGATGAGGTCAAGCTGTCCATCCGGCCCGAATCCGCGCTCGGCGTGGTCATCGCCGCCGAAGGCTATCCCGGCAGTTATCCGAAAGGAATGGAAATCAAGGGCATCGACGCCGTGGACGCCCTGCCGGACACCAAAGTCTTTCAGGCGGGCACGAAGCGCGAAGGTTCCCGCACCCTGTCCAGCGGTGGCCGCGTGCTGTGCGTGACCGCGCTCGGGAAGGGGCTTGCCGAAGCCCAGAAGCGCGCTTATGAAGCTGTCGCCAAGATCGACATGGAAAAGAGCCAGCACCGTTCCGACATCGGTGCGAAGGGCTTGAGGAGACTGTAGTATGGAAAAAGCCAAGGTAGCTGTCTTTATCGGCTCCGCATCCGACGAAGCCACCGTCGCCCCCTGCGCCGACATCCTGAAAAAGCTGGGCATTCCGTTCCGCTTCACGGTGACTTCCGCCCACCGTACCCCCGAACGTACCGCCGAACTCGTGGATTCGCTGGAAGCCGCGGGCTGTGAGGTGTTCATCTGCGCCGCGGGCATGGCCGCCCATCTCGCCGGCGCGGTTGCCGCCCGCACCATGAAACCCGTTATCGGCATTCCCGTCGCCGCGTCTCCGCTCGGCGGCATGGATGCGCTGCTGGCCACCGTGCAGATGCCTCCCGGATTCCCCGTCGCCACCGTCGCCCTCGACAAGGCCGGGGCCCGGAACGCCGCTTGGCTGGCCGCCCAGATCCTCGCGCTTCATGATCCCGAGCTTGCCCATAAGATCCGTATTTCCCGCGAGCGGTTCAAGTCCGACGTCGCCGTCGCCGGGGCTGAGATCGAAGCCAAGTACTGTTAAGTTCCGTAAAAAATCCTACGGGGAGGGGGGCTCATTGTAAGGAGCGCCCCTCCTCGTACTCCTCTCCTCAAACGCTCGTGCCGCAAGCCCGGGAAAAGGCATCCGCCGTTCCCAAAGGGATTGAAGGGCACTTTCCCTAATGGACCCCCTTCTTTATGAATGAACAACTTTCTCTCATCCAGAGGTTTCGCAAGACCGTGATAGGGGAATACGCCGAGGCGCTCATCTGGGCGGTAGCTCTGGCTCTGGTCCTGACCACGTTCGTCGTGCAGGCGTTCAAGATTCCGTCCGGCTCCATGCTGGAAACGCTCCAGATCGGCGATCACCTGCTGGTCAACAAATTCCTCTACGGCCTTCGGAATCCTTTCAATGACGACTACCTGATCCGCGGCGTCGAGCCCAAGGTCGGGGACATCATCGTGTTCCGTTACCCCAAGGATCGGAGCCTCGACTACATCAAGCGCATTGTGGGCGTTCCCGGCGACACGCTGGAGATGCGGAACAAGGTATTGTACCGCAACGGCGTTGAAGTGCAGGAGCCGTACACGCAGCATTCGCAGCCGCTCATCATGATTCCGGGCCGCGACAACTGGGGGCCGATCACCGTGCCCGCCGACAAGTTTTTCGCGCTCGGCGACAACCGCGACGATTCCGCCGATTCCCGCTTCTGGGGTTTCCTTGACCGCAACGATATCCGCGGCAAGGCGTGGCGCATCTACTGGTCCGCCGACGGCCTCAGCAACATCCGCTTGAACAGGATCGGGAGAGCCGTCGAGTAGGCGGGAAGAGGGTTGGAGAAAAGAAGATTGGGGAGGGGAGAGGGAACCTTTCTGAAGAAAGGTTCCCTCTCCCCTCCCCAAACCCCTCCTCTCTCCCTCCCAAGACTTTCGACTTTATTGAATCCCTTTTCCCCGCTTTCCCTGTGGGCAAAAAGAAGAGCCTGAACAATGCGTTCAGGCTCTTTGTTGTTGAAAGGGTATTGTTGAAGAGGTGAAAAAGGGTGCCTTGATTTTTTCTACCCCGGATTGGAACGAACTCCTGCCGCGCGGCCTCCCCACCAGTCAAAAGTCTTTGGGGGGAGTGGGGGAGGTTTGGAGGGGGCGAGGGGCCCTTTCTCCAGAAAGGGCCCCTCGCCCCCTCCAATCTTCTCTTCTATACATCCTTCAACACGAGCTTCCACACATGCGGGACGTCGTCCTTGTTCGTGAGGGCGTGCTGCGACGCCCAGGGCTTGCACGCGGCGCGGACGGAGGCCCACCAGCCGGGCACGTCGCCCCAGACTTCGGCGGCCTTGGCTGCGGCGGATTCCGGCGTGTCGTGCAGGATGCCCGCTTCACGGAGCTTGTCGAGCAGCGGCAGGGCTTCAGGGGTGAAGCTGGCGGTCTCGGGGTTCCAGTAGAGCAGGAACGGGATGTTCGCGGCAAGCGCCTGCGCCAGCGTCGTCCCCGCGTGATCGAGCACAAGCAGGCGGCAGCCGAGCAGGCGCGGCTCAAGGGGGCCGGTGCAGCGCGTTACCTCGGGGAACCGCCGGAGCAGCCACGGGGCGTCCTCAAGCGAGGAAGGGACGTCGAAATAGGGCCGGTACTGGGACTGCTTGCGGAGCGCTTCGGGCAGGGCGGCCATGAAGCGGGCCTTGTCTTCCCGGTAGGCGAATTGCTGCCGCCCCCGGAGCATGGACTTGAGCGTGTAGGGCAATAAGGCCATCTCAGTGCCGACGAGCAGCAGCGTGGGCGACTTCTCACGGTGCGCATCGCGCAGGGCCGCAAGCTGGGGATGCGGCAGGGGCAGGAAGTTGCCGGGCATGAGGCCGTGGCGCTTCCATCCCCATGTGATGAAGCGGTGCTGGCAATACTCGACGAGCGGATAGGCCACGGAAGTCCTGACATAGCCGTACTCGCCGCCGTGCTGGATGAAGAGCATCCGGCAGCCGCGCCCCCGGTGCAGGGCCATCTTGATGCGGTAGGCGTCGTCCTCGCAGGCCGCCACGCTGACCACGCGCGAGCGGATGCGGGCCTGTTTGTGGCCGAGCGTCTGCGGGATGGACGCTTTCCGCAGGGATTCGGGGAGCAGGGCGACGGCGAGATCAAAGGCTTCGTCCTCCGTGAATCCGAGAGGCAGGGGCGGCGCGGACGGATCGCCGAGCAGCCGGAGCGGGATGGTGTCGTCCCGGCGGTCCCGGTTGAGCGTGAGCACGACGGACAGATCGAACGATTGCCTGAGGCTGAACCCTTTGACGCGGGGAAAGGGCAGGCTGAACAGGATGTTCCGCGCGATATGCTTCAAGAGGTTTTCCCGTCTGGTCGGGGCGGCCTCGCGCCGGACGGGCGGCAGTTCCTCGGCTGTCCATGCGGCGGGCCAGTCCCGTTTCAGCAGGCGGGAAAACAGCCAGTGGTTCCACTGCGGATTCAGGATGCCGCCCATGATGAAGTCCTGCGTATCCGCGAAGGCGAATTCCGAAGCGTCCAGCACGGGCACGGAAAGGGGGCGGCCGCCGAACGTTTCCAGAATCCCGGCGGCACGGTACAGCCGGTCGATCAGCGTTTCCACGGCGCGGACAAGCCACGGGGCCAGTACGAAATCCCAATAGCGGTCGTCGTGCTGCGTGCCGTAAAGTCCGTTCAGGTAATCCCGGAGCCGGGGGGCAAGCTGTGTGACGAGCTGGCGCGCCTGCCTGGCGGCCGTTTCCAGCCGTTCGGGATCGGCCAGCGGTTCCGGCGGCATGTCGAAACCGGTTTCTTCGGCTGACGCCGGGGCCGTACACCACGGCCCGGCCAGGATGTGGGTGGCCGGGGTCGCGTTTTCCGGGGCCGTACCAAGAATCAGCGTCGTGATGGATTGAGTGGTCACAGGAGATGCCTCTTTCCGCGCCGCAGGCAATCAGAGGTTTGTGGGCGCTTCTGGTTTTTCCTTGTTGTACTGCCGCATCTGATCCCGGAACAGGTTCATGGCGTCGTCGAACAACTGCGGAAGCTGGTTGTTGAGGGTGTCCTCAAGTTTCGACCCCAATTCCTTGCCGTCTTTCTTCGCCTTGTCCATCGTTTCCGAGATGCTGTCCTGAAGGCGCGGGGCCTTCGCGGCCGCGTAGAAGGCCGGGGCCACGTTCCCGGCCGCCTTTTCGATTTCTTTGCATTCGCCGACGGTGATCTTGCCGTCTTTCATGGCTTCGTCAATGAGCGGCATCAGCTTCGTACGGAACATCACGGGATCGATGTCCCGCAGGCCGAGCAGGGAGGCGTATTGCAGAGGCGTGATCTCGTCGGTGTCCTTCGGGCCGTCCGAACCGAACAGCGATGCGCCCGCATGGGCCGGGCTCAGCAGCATCAGGCATACGGCGGCAATGAGCATTTTTTTCATGGCGTTTCCTTTTTGGATGTGTGTTGTGGAATCCCGGGGGAGGGGAGGCACGCTTTTCCCGAAAGAAGGTTCCCTTGGCTTTGCTTCTCCCCTCCCTCGGGCCCCCACCCCTGTCTTCCTGCAAGATGTGCGCGTTTCCCCGTTTCCCTTCTTGGGAAACGCCGGATCGCGCCGGACTTGAGGAAGATTGAAACACAACGAACCGAATGCTCAATGATTGTCTTGCCGTTCACTGTGGCGGGCGCTCTCCATTCCCTTCTTCCGTGCGGAATTCTGGGGAAAGAGGCGACCCGCAACGGATAGGGCGGAGGAAAGGGGACCTTCTCCAGCCCCTTCCCGCACATGCGTTTCTTATTCCAGATGCGCCCACTGGAGGACGGTATCTTCCTCGATGTCGGCGCGGGCGGCCATGCCGAGCACTTCATAGTAGTGACGGGGGCTGATGCCGCCAGCGGGACGCTTCCACGTGAGGTCGTCCTTGTCGATGATCTTCCCGGCGGGGATGTTGCGGTTGGCGACGAGGGAGCGGCGGGCGTTCTGGCGGGCGGGTTCCTCGGAGGCCAGCGCTTCGATGCGCATTTCCCCGATCATGGACAGCGTCCGCTCGAAATTCTGGCGGAAGAGCTGGAGATCCTTGTAATCCATAGCGTGGTAATGGTCGTTGCCGGGCAGCGTCTTGTCGTGGCTGAAATGCTTTTCAAGGATTTGAGCACCGAGCAGGGCGGCAACTTCCAGCACCTTCATATCGTTGGGCAGGGTGTGGTCGGAGTAGCCGATGACGTGCTGCGGGAAATGGCGGACGAGGGCCGGGATCATGCCGAGCGCGGCGTTTTCGTCCATCGTGGGGTAATTCAGCACGCAGTGGAGCAGGGCCAGCGGATTGCCCTTGGCTTCAATCCAGCTCACGGCCTCGGCGATTTCAGCAAGGCTGGCCGCCCCGGTGGACATGATGATGGGCTTCTTGAAGTCGCACATGAATTCAATGAAGGGGCGGTTCGTGAGGTCCGAAGAGGAGATTTTGAACACATCCATCATGTCGTTGAGGAATTTGGCGGACTCCACGTCGAACGGCGTGGACATGAAGGCGATGCCGGCCTGATCGCAGTGCTTTTTCAGGTTTTCGAATTCGCCTTTCCAGAAGGAGTCGTGCTTTTTGAACAGCTCGTACTGGCTCGGGGTCGGCTCTTTGCTGGTGTCCCAGTAGGCCGGGGAATGCTTGGAGGCGAGGGTCCCCGCCTTGTAGGTCTGGAATTTGATGGCGTCCGCGCCGCCGAGGGCGGCTTCGTCGATGAGGCGGCGGGCGATGTCCATGCTGCCTTCATGGTTCACACCGGCTTCGGCGATGACGTAGGGACGCTGGAAGCGGGTGACCGGGACGGGGTGCTTGCTGATGAGGTCGATGAGGTTCATAAAACGCTCCGTGAGAAGGTGCGGTGGTTACGGGAAAACAGAGGGTACCCTTGCCTTGTACCCTTGCCGCGAACGCCGGTCAAATGGCGTAAACCGGCATCAAAGCCCTGTGGTTAGGCGAACCGGGCTTGCCTCGCTTTCCGCCATGCTGTAGCCTTGAAACGCCTATGAGGAACGGATACGCCTTGTCGTCTGCCTTTTTCAGGTTGCGAACCCTGCTTTTTTGCGGGTTTTTTGTTCCCTGTGCGGCGTATCGCATACGGATGGAACCATATTTTTGGGGGAATCATGAACGGTTGTCTGAAACGGCCTGCACGGGCAGGCGCTTTGGTGGTTTTGGCGTGCCTTCTGCTGCTCGCCGGGTGCGGCCGTACCGTATTTGTCTCCGGCGGCGGGTATCCTTCGTCCCAGCCCGGCCATGCCGTCAGCGGCCAGCCTCTTTCCGAACAGGCCGATGCGGCGTGGAGGGCGGGCAATTATGCCGAAGCCGAGCGCCTGTACAATGTGGTGGCCCGTGACGCGGCCCTTCCCACGGAACAGCGCGCGCTGGCGTGGGAGCGTGTGGCTCGGGCGGCCCTTTCCAGCGGCAACATGCAGGGCGCCCAGAATGCCCTGAAATTTTGGAAGGATCTGGTCCCCGGAGCGGAAAACAGCTCCGCGTGGCTTGATGTGCGGAGCAAGCTTTCCGCCGCGGGCGGCGCAGGGCAGCCGTCGTTCAGTTCCGGGTGTGTGGCCTTGGCCTTGCCTCTGAGCGGAGCGTACGGGCCGTTTGGAAACAAGATCGCCGCGGGTGCCACGGCCGCGCAGGGTGAATTGTCCAAATCCGGCATGATGATGGATGTCCGCATGATCGATACTGAATCTTCCGACTGGCTGGACAAGCTGTCTCAGCTGCCCCCGCAGTGCGTGATGGTGGGCGGCCCCTTGCGCGCGGATCGCTATACCGCGATGAAGTCCCGCAGCATCCAGCAATCGCGCGCCGTCTTCGCCTTTCTCCCGAGCCTTGAAGGAAGCGACGAAGGGACGGTTGCGTGGCGTTTCTTCGCCAGCCCGCAGGATCAAATCGACGCGGTCCTCAATTTTACGCGCAATCTCGGCATTTCCAGCTACGGCGTCCTTGCTCCGACGGATACTTACGGGCAGCGCATGACGGATCTGTTCCTCAAGGCCGTGCGCACCAACGGTTCCACGGCCAAGATAGCGACCTATCCTTCCGGCGACACCACCAGCTGGGGCGAGGTGATGCGCGGTTTCGTGGGCGGAACCATGCGCGGCAAAACCCCCGTCCCGACGTCGACCTTCCAAGCGGCTTTCATTCCGGACAGCTGGAAGAATCTGGAGCTGCTCGTGCCGTTCCTGTTCTATCAGGGCGAGGATCGCCTCGTGCTGATGGGGACGTCCCTTTGGGAGCAGGGGCTTTCCAACCGTTCGAGCGTCAATGTGGCGAATCTTGATCTGGCGATTTTCCCCGGCGCGTGGAATCCGGCGTCCCCGTCCCCGGCGGCGGGCGCCCTCGTGCGTGCGATGGCCGAGTCCGGCAAGGGCACCCCGGATTTCTGGGAAGGCATCGGGTATGACTTTGTCCGCATGGCCTCGGTCATGAATCTTCAAACCCCGTGGACGCCCGCGCAGGTGAACCAGCGTTTGGCTTCCGCCCAGAACATGGAGTGGAGCATGGCTCCCATGAGCTGGTCCAACGGCAAGGCGGCGCAGGCACTCTTTGTGTTCCGTCCGGTGCAGTCCGGTTTTGAGCTTGCCGAGCCCGGGGCCTTCAAGGCCCGTTACAACGAGATCATCGCCCGCCACGCCCGCCGCGTAGGGAGATAAAAGGCAGTGCGGGCATGATGCCCCCCAGACCCCCTCAGGGCGAATGAAAAGGGTTCCGCATCCGGCGCGAGCAGGATGCGGAACCCTTTTCATTCGCCCCGATGCCGTCTGGAGTCGTCTTTTTTAAGGGCTCGGCGGCACGGAGATTGATAAGGCGAGGAAACGTGTTTTCAGCACATTGCCGGAACGGACTCCTTCCGCGCGGCCTCCCCCGCCAGTCGAAAGCCTTGGGAGAGGGAGGATGGGGATATGGGGGAAGGGAGGGGAAACCGCGGGGTGCTCCCCTCTTCTCCAGAAAGGTTCCCCCTCCCTTCCCCCACATTCTCTATTCTTCAATCGCCAGCTTCGTGTCGAGGCGGTAGCCGGAGATCATGGCGCAGGCGATATAGGTTCCCTGCCCGTCGTAGATTTTGACTTCATAGGTGGCGAGATGCCTGCCGCCGTTGGCGAGCCGGGCTTCGGCGACGATGGGGCCGGTCTTGGCGCTTTTCATGTAGGAAATGGTGGCATTGGTGCTGATCATGGTGCCGTCTTCCTGCCCGAAATTGGAAGCGAGGCCGAAGGCCATGTCCGCGAGGGTGAACAGCGCGCCGCCGTGCAGCATGTCGAGAGAATTTTTGGCGTGATCCTCGAACGCGAGGCTGACTTTGCCGTAATCGTAGTCGGCATCTTCAACGGTGATGCCGTTGTGTGCGGCAAAACGGTCGTGGGCTTCGAGGAACCGCCTGATGGCCTGAACGGATGGGGACATGAGATTTCTCCTGATGCGGATGGCGTCGAAAAGAGGCCGAAAAGGGATTGCGGGGTGGGGGTATTTTTGCCCGGAAGGACGGGGGTATTCACCTTTGCCGCGTGTTTTGCTAGTGTGACCGGACTCCGATGATCCGGTCGGGATACGGAGCTTCCTATATCTGGAAACATGAGGCAAGTCCATGAAAGTTATTATTCTGTGTGGCGGTAAGGGAACCCGGCTCCGCGAAGAAACCGAGTTCAAACCCAAGCCGATGGTCGAAATCGGCGGGCGTCCGGTGCTGTGGCATATCATGTCCATGTACGCCCGGTACGGTCACAAGGATTTTGTGCTGCCCCTCGGCTACAAGGGGGAGGTCATCAAGCAGTATTTCCACGATTACCGTATGCGTAATGCGGACTTCACCGTGGATCTCGCCACCGGCTCGACGACCTACCACCCGACCGCGCAGGTGACCGACTGGCGCGTCACCATGTCCGACACCGGGCCGGAAACCCTGAAAGGGGCGCGCATCAAGCGCATCGCACAGCACATCGACACGGATCGCTTCATGGTCACCTACGGGGACGGCGTTTCCGACATCAATATTAGCGAACTTGTTGATTTTCATATCAAATCCGGAAAGATGGCGACCTTCACCGGCGTCCGGATGCCTTCCCGCTTCGGTTCCGTCAAGACCGACGAGAACGGCAACATCCTGTCTTGGCAGGAAAAACCCGTTCTGGACGAATATATCAACTGCGGGTTCTTCGTGTTCAAGCGCGAATTTCTTGACTATCTCTCGGAAGACGAGTCCTGCGATCTCGAGAAGGAGCCGCTCGAACGCCTTGCCGCCGAAGGCCAGCTTTCCATGTACCGCCACACCGGTTTCTGGCAGTGCATGGATACCTTGCGTGACGCGCAGGCGCTCAACTCCCTCTGGGACAAGGGCAACGCCCCGTGGTGCAAATAGCATTTTGATATGCGGGGGAAGGGGGAGGGAACCCTTCTGGAGAAGGGCTTCCCTCCCCCTTCCCCCGCACCCCCATCCCTCTCCCTCCCAAGACTTTTGTAAGTGGGGCGGGTTGTGGGTGGGGCATTCCGATACGCCTTTCTTTGAAAAACAGTTTCCCGGCGGCTCCGTTGCGGCATCCTGAAAAAGGATGTCCGACGCCCACAGAACCGCCGTATCCCGTGCAGGCGCAAGCCTGTGCGGGATGCGGAGGCGCTGAGGGGGCCCGGGGGGAATCCTTCCCCTCGGACAGGAGCCCAGAGGGCGGTAGCGCTCTGGACGCCGGAGGCATTCTCCCCCAAGGACAATCTATGTTTGGTCATATCTATGAAGGCCGCCGGGTGTTCGTCACCGGGCACACCGGATTCAAGGGTTCGTGGCTGACGGCGTGGCTGCTCCAGATGGGCGCGGAAGTCGCCGGTTTTTCGGACGCCGTGCCGACCGCCCCGTCGCATTTCGACGTGATCGGGCTTGGCGGGCGTATCCGCGACTACCGGGGCGACGTGCGCGACCGTAAGGCGCTTGTCGAAGCCATGCGGGAATTCAAGCCGGAGATCGTCTTTCACTTGGCGGCACAGGCACTTGTGCGCGCTTCTTACGACAACCCCGCCGACACCATCGAAGTCAACGCGATGGGCACGCTCAACGTGCTGGAAGCCGTGCGCGTGACGCCTTCGGTTGAGGCCGTGGTCAGCATCACCAGCGATAAGGCGTACCGCAACGACGAATGGGTGTGGGGCTACCGTGAAACCGACCATCTGGGCGGCTACGATCCCTACAGCGCTTCCAAGGGCTGTGCCGAGATCATCGCGCATTCCTATTTCAAATCGTTTTTCGGCGATCCGGTGAACGCACCGTACTGCGCCACGACCCGCGCCGGAAACGTCATCGGCGGCGGCGACTGGGCGGCGGACCGCATCGTGCCCGACTGCGCCCGCGCGTGGAGCGAGGGCAGGGAAGTGGAAATCCGCAGCCCGCACGCCACCCGTCCGTGGCAGCATGTGCTGGAGCCGCTTTCCGGCTATCTGTGGCTCGGCGCGAAGCTGTTCGCCGCGCACCGCGACGCCGTGAAGGCGGGAAAGGGCGACGGCTGCCATGAAGGTTTCAGGCTCGACGGCGAAGCGTTCAACTTCGGGCCTTCTTCCGACGCCAGCCACACCGTAGCCGACGTGGTCCAGTCGCTGGAAAGCCAGTGGTCCGGGTTCGGCAGCAAGATGGATCTGGCGGGGCAGGCCGGGATGAAGGAATGCACCCTGCTCAAGCTGTGCTGCGATAAGGCTCTGGCCTGCCTCAACTGGCGCGCCACGCTGGATTTCGACACGACCATGCGGTTCACCGCCAAGTGGTACGAAGTGTTTTACAGGGAACAGGGCGCGGACATTTACGCGTTCACGCAATCGCAGATTCAGGATTACTGCCGCAAGGCCGCCGCGTTGGGGCTGCCGTGGAGTTCCGATGGAATCCGTTATTAACGACGTGGAATTGCTGGATCTGGCCGTCATCCCCACGGACGGCGGCCCGGTCATGCACATGATGCGCCCGGCCTCCCCGCTGTTCGGGGAGATCGGGGAAGTGTACTTTTCCGAAGTGGAGCCGGGATGCGTGAAGGCATGGAAATGCCATACGCGCCAGACGCAGCGTTTTGCCGTGCCTGTGGGGCAGCTGAAGATTGTCCTGTATGACGGCCGCCCCGAGTCCCCGACGCGCGGGCGGATCATGGAAGTGCTGCTCGGCAGGCCGGACAACTACGCGCTGCTGCAAATCCCGCCGCGTGTCTGGTACGGCTTTACGGCGGCGGGGAGCGTTCCTGCGGTCATCTGCAACTGCCCGGACATCCCGCACGATCCGGCGGAAGGGCTCCGTAGGGACGTCGATTCGCGGGATATCCCCTATCATTGGTAACACGTCAGGGCAGGGTTTTCCTGCCCCTTTTTCTGGCGTCCGCCACGCGGCGCCGACCTATGCGCCCGCCGGACGGCGGGGCAGGGGGGGAACCCCCGGAGACTGACATGAGCATGAGACTTTCCCGTTCCATCGTTGGCGAGGCCGAAGCCGAGGCCGTGCATCGCGTCATCTGCGAAGACGGCTACTTGGGCATCGGCAAGGAAGTGCAGCAATTTGAGGCTGATGTGGCGGCCTATCTGGGCGTGCCCGCGAGCTGGGTCATTTCCGTCAATACCGGGACAGCCGCCCTGCATCTGGCTGTCGAGGCCGTGCTCGGGCACGGGAGCGGCGCGGAAGTGCTGGTGCCTTCGCTGACGTTCGTGGCGTCCTTTCAGGCCATCGGCGGGGCCGGGGCCGTCCCTGTGGCCTGCGATGCGCGCCTTGATACGGCGACCATCGATCTCGCCGATGCGGAAAGGCGCCTTACTCCCCGCACCAAGGCCATCATGCCGGTACACTACGCGAGCAACCCGGTCGATCTGGACGGCGTGTATGCGTTTGCGGAAAAGCACGGCCTGCGGGTCATCGAAGATGCCGCCCATGCGTTCGGATGCCTGTACAAGGGCCGCAAGATCGGCAGCTTCGGGGATGTGGCCTGTTTCAGCTTTGATGGCATCAAGAACATCACCTGCGGCGAAGGCGGCTGCATCGTGACCTCGGATCAGGCCGTGGCCGAAGCCGCGCGCGACGGGCGTCTGCTTTCCGTGGAAAAGGACACCGAAAAGCGTTTCTCCGGACAGCGCAGCTGGGAGTTCGATGTGGAGCGGCAGGGCTGGCGTTACCACATGAGCAACGTCATGGCTGCCATCGGTCGGGTGCAGCTGACCCGGCTGGACGGCGAATTCGCCCCCAAGCGCCGCGAGCTTGCCGAGCTGTACCGCGAACGGCTCTCCGGCGTGCCCGGCGTGGCGCTGCTCACGGCGGAGCCCGAAGCGTGGATAGTGCCGCACATTTTTCCGGTGCGCATCCTGAACGGACGCCAGCATGATGTCATCGGCGCGCTGGACGCCAAGGGTATTCCCACGGGCCAGCATTACAAGCCGAACCATTTGTTGTCGCTGTACGGCGGGGGCAAGCCGTCTCTGCCCGCAACCGAGCAGTTGCACGGCGAACTGTTGACGCTGCCCTTGCATCCCGGCCTGAGCCGGGAGGATGTCGAGGCCGTTTGCGCGGGGATCATCGAAGCGGTGAAGTAGCGGGGATGCCGCCGTGGGATGCCTCCGGCGGCAAGGGGCCCCCCCTTGGCCCCGCCGGGGGGAATGATTCCCCCCGGACCCCCTCAGTGCGGCCCCGGCTCCTGAACGCACAAGCGCAGCGCCGGGCGTTCAGGAGCCGGGGCCGATATTGCGCGTCAATAGGCTCTCTGCTGTAAAAACGGGATATGGATGGGAAAACGGGTCGGAAAATTTTTTTAACGGGCTGAAAAGGCGATTATGCGCGTCGTTTTTTTGACGCCCTTCAAGTTTTTGTGGACGACGCTGCCGGGAAACTGTTTTCCGGGTTAAGCTGCTGGGCCGCCCCACACTCCGTTCGCCCCACTTACGAAAGTCTTTGGGGAGGAAGGGGAGGGGCGTGGGGAGGGGAAGGAGGCCCTTTCTCCAGAAAGGGCCTCCTTCCCCTCCCCACACGTTTTCCTTTCCCCTTCCAACAAGAGGTCTCTATGCCGAAAGTTACGGTGATCATGAATTGCTACAACAGCGCGGAACACCTTCGCGAGGCGATGGATTCGGTGTTCCGGCAGTCGTGGCCCGATTGGGAAATCGTGTTCTGGGACAATTGTTCCACGGACGACAGCGCCGCCATCGCGCAGAGCTACGGGGAGAAGGTGCGGTATTTTCTCGCCGAGAAGACGGTCCCGCTCGGGGCCGCGCGCAACCTTGCCATTGCCAAGGCTGAAGGTCCGTTGCTGGCGTTTCTGGACTGTGATGACGAATGGCTTTCCACCAAGCTGGAAAAGCAGGTGATGCTGTTCAATGCCAATCCGAGGCTCGGCTTGGTGAGCACGGATACCGAGATGTTCAGCGAGAAGGGCACGCTTTCGCGGATGTTCGAGTCGACGCATCCGGCGCGGGGCATGGTGTTCCGCGAACTCATGACCCGGCAGTGGATTTCCATGTCCTCGGCCATGATCCGCAAATCGGCGCTGGACAGCCTGGGCGAGTGGTTCGACGAATCCCTGAACGTATGTGAAGAGGCGGATGTGTTTTATCGCATCGCCAAAACATGGGAACTGGACCATGTGGACGAGCCGCTGACCCGTTGGCGCGTCCACGGCGTGAACACGACGTTCCGCAAATTCGGCCAGTTCGCCGATGAGACGCTCCGTATCCTCGACAAGCACCGGAAGCTGTACCCCGGCTATGACCGGGACTATCCCGATCTGGTCGGGATCCTGACCCGCCGGGCCGCGTTCCAGAAGGCCGTGACCCTGTGGCGCGAAGGCAACGGGGCGGAGGCCCGCAGGCTGGTGGCTCCTTATGTGGCCTCGCCCAAGCTCCGCCTGTTCTGGCTGGCATCGTGGCTGCCCGGAAGCCTCTTTGATCCGCTTTCGCAGCTGTATTTCAAGCTCCCCGGCTTCCTGCGCAAATAAGAAGCGCATAAAGACAGTCGGTTGCGCTTTTTCCCGCTTTGATTGTATGTCTTTCTCTTCAAGAAAAACGCCGGAATGGATTCTTGTTGAGCAGCCTCCTCGCCCTGCTTGAGCCGGGAAGGAGATGCGTTTGGGGAGGATGAAGAAATCCTGCTTCAAGAGGGTTCCTTCCTCCTCGTCACATCCCACCTCTACCGATATTCCTTATGACACGAACATATGCTTTCACAGTTGACGGCGGGCGGGTGCGGCTTGACCGGTTTCTCGGAGAGGCCCTGCGGGAACAGGATGTTTCACGTGAAAAAGTGAAACGGGCCATCCGGGATGGCGGCTGTCTTGTTGACGGGGCCGTGTGTACGGACGTCTCCGCCAAGGTGGGGGCCGGGCAGTCCATTGAACTGCGGATGGAAGCGGAACCGACATCCGTGCAGCCGGAAGAGGGCGAACTGGAGATCCTCTATCAGGATGCGTGGCTTGCCGTGCTCAACAAACCGGCGGGTATGACCGTACACCCCGCGCCGAGCTGCCCTGATGGGACGCTCGTCCATCGGCTGGTGGCGCGTTTCCCGTCCTTGCGGGCGCAGGAAGGCTTCCGGCCCGGCATCGTGCATCGGTTGGACAAGGACACCTCCGGGCTTATCTGCGTGGCGCTCACGGAAGAGGCGAGGATGCGGCTTTCCGAGGCGTTCGCGGCACGGGAAATACGGAAGGAATACCTTGCGCTGGTGCAGGGGGCCCCCGCGCCGGCGGGCACGGTGGATGCGCCGCTCGGCAGGCATCCCACGGTGAAGGTCAAGGTTGCGGTGGTGAAAAACGGCAAGGAAGCCCGCAGCGAGTGGCGCGTGCTGCACAAGGGGCAGGGCTACAGCCTGCTTGGGGTACGGATTTTCACGGGCCGCACGCATCAGATCCGTGTGCATATGGCGCATGTAGGGCATCCCCTCTGGGGCGACAAATTGTATGGAAGGGGCGGGCAGGTTTTGACGCCGCCCGTCCCCGGCGTGCTGCTCAAGCATGATCCGGCTCCGCGTCAGATGCTGCACGCATGGCATTTGTCGTTCATCCACCCGTTTACGGGTGAGAAGATGGCCTTCACCTGCCCGCCTCCGGAGGACTTTGTCCAGACGGCGCTGACCTTGGAACGACACATGCGGCGCGTCGTCGTGACCGGCGTGGCGGGATCGGGCAAGTCGCTGTTCATGCGGATGCTGGCGGAGGAGGGCGTCCCGACGTGGAGCGCGGACGCGGCGGTAATCCGGCTCTACGAGCCGGGCCGGGAGGCTTGGCAGGCGCTGCGGCTGCGCTATGGCGAACGATTCATTCCCGACGACCGTTCGCCTGTGGATCGTAAGGCTCTGGCTGCCGCGCTGTTGCCGTCGGCGGAGTCGGGCGTGGACGTGCACGAGTTGGAAAACCTGTTGCACCCGCTGGTGCTGGACGATCTTGAGCGGTTCTGGAGCGGGCAGGAAGAAGCGGGGCGGGGCTACGCCGTCGCCGAGGTGCCGCTGTGGTTCGAGTCCGGCTGGAGCCGCAAGCTGTGCGGAGAACGGCGGCCCTACGTTGTGGGGATTTCCTGCGAGCAGGGCGAACGCTGCCGCCGCCTGCTGGAAGTGCGGGGCTGGTCGGATACGCTCATGGCCCGGATGGACGGCCTCCAGTGGACGCAGGAGCGCAAGCTGGCGGGATGCGATCAGGTCATCGCCAATTCCGGGACGGAAGGGGCGTTGCGCGACAAGGCAAGGACTTTTGTCCGGGAGATGGAGCATTGGGATGCGGAAAGCCGCGCCGCATTCCTTGGGCAGTGGGAGCATCTGGTGAATGAGCCTTGCCCGGAGGCGGGATAGGGTTTGCATAGCCGTTTTTACAGAGGGAGAATTTGAACGGCTTCCTTGGGAGGGCCAATCCCATATGTAAGGAGCGGGCGCATTCCGTTTTTCTCGGGGCCGTGCTGAACGGGGGCAATGTTTTCCTGCGTCGTTATGGCGGGGCGTCTCCGAATGTAACATATTATGTTTCTTGATGGTAACATTTGTTTCTTCTTATTCTCTTTTCGTCTTCCCTTGACGTGAGGTGTGACATCTTCTAGAGAACGGTAAGGGAAGCGTGCCTGTTTCCCGTGAAACAATGCCCTTCTTTATGAAGGGATTTTCCGGCGCAACCGCCCGGGAACGCTTCTGTATGGCCCTGCGGCGTGCCGTATGCGCGAAAAACGCGGCACAGAGGTTTGCCTGCCGCTTGCAAGGCAACCATGCGGAACTGTTTGGGAAGAAATGAGGCTCAGGCAGCTTCGGCCTCGTTTCACCCTTTATGTCCTCGCGCTTCTCCTATTGCCAAAGAGGGACGTTCATGGCTCGAATCATCGCCATTGCCAATCAAAAAGGCGGTGTGGGCAAAACCACTACCGCTATTAATCTCGCCGCTTCATTGGCGATCATGGAAAAACGCGTCTTGCTCGTGGATTGCGATCCGCAGGCAAACACCACCAGCGGGCTCGGCTTCGGTCAGGATGTGTTGCCGGCCAATCTGTACACGTCGTTCTTCCAGCCCGAAAAGGTTAACGAGGCCATTTTATCCACGGTTTCGCCATATCTGTTCCTCTTGCCCTCCGGTACGGATCTGGCGGCGGCTGAATTGGAGCTTGTGGATAAGATGGGGCGGGAATTCTATCTTTCCGAACTGCTGGAGCCGCTGGAAAAGCGTTTTGATTTCATTATCCTGGATTGCCCTCCGTCGCTCGGCCTGCTCACGCTCAACGCCCTGTGCGCCGCCAAGGAGATCCTTGTACCGCTCCAGTGCGAGTTCTTTGCCTTGGAAGGCATCGTCAAGCTGCTGCAAACCTATGAACAGGTCAAGAAGCGGCTCAATCCTCAGTTGGGACTTCTCGGCGTGGTGCTGACCATGTTCGACGGGCGCAACCGCCTGACGCGGCAAGTGCAGGACGAAGTGAACCGTTGCTTCCCCGATCAGATCTTTAAAACGGTCATCCCCCGCACCGTGCGGCTTTCCGAGGCCCCCAGCTTCGGCAAGTCCATCCTTCATTACGACATCAAGTCCAAAGGCTCCGAGGCCTATCTGAGCCTTGCCAAGGAAATCGTCATGCGCAAGCCCGGCTCGCGTACCGCGAAGGCGGAGTAGTGTTTCACGTGAAAACATCGGCAGGGCGTCCCTGCCTTGAACGACTGTGAGGTTTTCCCATGTCTGCGAATGAACGTGGTTTGGGGCGCGGTCTGGATGCGCTGTTCCGCAACGTAACGCCTGCGGAGCGCCCGTCTTCGGCCAAGGCGGACAGCGCGGAGGTGCCCGCGCCCTCGGTGCCCAAGAATACGACGACGCTGCCCATCGCCGCGCTGACGCCCTGCAAGGGGCAGCCCCGTAAACATTTCGATGAGGTCGCGCTTGACGAACTGGCGGCCTCCATCCGGAGCCAGGGCGTCATCCAGCCGCTGCTGGTGCGTCCGCGCCGGACGGAAACGGCGACCATCTATGAAATCGTGGCGGGCGAGCGCCGCTGGCGGGCCGCGCAGCGCGCCGGGCTTACCGAAGTGCCGGTTTATCTGCGGGAACTGTCCGATGAGGACGCCCTGACCGCCGCGCTTATCGAAAACCTCCAGCGCGAGGATCTGAACCCGCTTGAAGAGGCCCAAGCCATCCAGTCCCTGCGCGAGCGTTTGCCGTACAGTCAGGAGGAGCTGGCCCAGCGGCTTGGCAAGAGCCGTTCCGCCGTCGCCAACTCCCTGCGCCTGCTTCAGCTTCCCCGCCCTATGCAGGATGCGCTCAAGGACGGCGTATTCACGCCCGGCCATGCCCGCGCCGTACTGGCACTTCCCGAGCGCGCTCTGCAGGACATCCTGTTCAATGCGGTCATGATGCGCCGCCTGTCCGTACGTGACGCCGAAGAAGCCGTCATCCACTGGAAACGGCACGGTTTGTTGCCGTCTTCGCTGATGGGGGCTTCCGCTCCCGTGGCCCGCAGTGCCCGCGCGCCCAAGCCCGCATGTATCAAACTGGCCATCCGGCAGCTTCGGGAGAATGTCGCGCCCAAGGCGTCCATTTCCGGGACCGACCGCGCGGGACGGATCACGCTTCCCTACGAATCCGAAGAACAGCTTGCGGAGCTCCTGAGCCGTCTGGGGCTCTCGGTGGAGCTTTCCGAAGCCAAGCCGGAATGATCTTCAACCAAAGGATTTCCATGTCTGACGCGTCTCCGGTTCTCTTGACGCCCGATGTCGTGGGCGGGCTGGCGGGCAAGCGCGTGCTGGTCGTCGGCGACATCATGTTGGATGCCTATCTTATAGGCGATGCGGATCGCATTTCTCCGGAAGCGCCCGTCCCGGTCGTCCGGATCGAAAAGGAACGCTATCTGCTCGGCGGTGCGGGCAATGTGGCCCGCAATATCGTGGCGCTTGGCGGCGTAGCGACGCTCGCGGGCGTGATGGGCAAGGATGCCTCCGCCGATCGTATCCGGGGGCTCGTCCGTGATGAAGGCATTTGCGGCGCGTTCGTGGCACTGCCGCAGCGCCCGACCACGGTGAAAACCCGCGTCATGGCCCGGCGCCAGCAGATGCTGCGCTTGGACAGCGAGGACGCCAGCCCGCTTTCCTCCGCCGATCAGGAAGCCCTGCTTTCCGTCATTACGGAGCAGCTTCCGGCGCACGATGTGGTCATCCTGTCCGATTACAGCAAGGGCATCGTCTCTCCGTCGTTCATGTCCCGCTTGCGTGGACTGCTCGCCGCCAGCCCGCATCAGGTGAAGGTCTTGATCGATCCCAAGCCGAGCAATGTAGGCTTGTACGGCGGTTCGTTCCTGCTCACGCCGAATACGAAGGAAACGGGCGAGTGCGCGGGGATGCCCGTACGGAGCCGAGAAGAAATCCTCGCCGCCGGGCGCGCCATTCTGGAAAAGGTGGGGTGTCCGCATCTGCTCACGACACTCGGTTCGGACGGTATGGCGCTGTTCTCCGGGCCTTCCGAGGTTTGGCACGTTCCCACAATGGCACAGGACGTTTTTGACGTGACCGGCGCGGGCGATACGGTCATCGCCACTCTCGGGCTCGGGCTTGCCGCCGGACTGCCCCTTCTGGCTTCTTGTGTGCTGGCGAACTATGCCGCCGGGCTCGTCGTCGCACAGGTCGGGGCCGCCGTCGCTTCACCCGATGCGCTGCGCGAGGCTATCCGTGAATTGCCCGTAACCATTACGAAATGGTAAAAATATAATAAATTTTTTCACGGAGCCTGATGGGGGCGGGATACGCCTCCAACGTCGGTTTCCCGAAAGGGAAATCGGCGTTTTTTTGTGGCGAAGATGTGGAAAGATGTTTTTCGGGGCAAGGCCGTGTTCGGTATGGAGCGGTGGAAACGGTGAGCAATATCGTGCAAGCGTTTGCTCAGGCCCCGTGCTAGCCTTTTCCTGAAAAGGAGAGCGCTGTGGAAAGTACGACTTCAAAATGCGTAATGGTTCTGGACGAAAACCTGCCTTTGGGGCTTCTCGCCAATACCGCCGCCATCTTGGGCATCACGTTGGGCAAGCATATGCCCGAAGCGGTCGGCGCGGACGTGCTCGATGGTTCCGGCAAGCCCCATCTGGGCATCATTACGTTTCCGGTGCCGATTTTACGGGGCGATGCGGAACAGATCCGAGCCATCAGAGAGACACTGTATGGGGTCGATTATCAGGATGTGATTGTTGTGGATTTTTCCGATGTGGCCCAGTGCTGCAAAAACTACGGCGAATACATCGGCAAGGCGGCGCAGGCGGACGAAAGCGAATGGCGGTATTTCGGCCTCGGCCTTTGCGGCCCCAAGAAGCTGGTCAGCAGACTGACCGGAAGTATGCCGCTGCTGCGATGAGGGCGCTCGTTTCTTTGCAGATGCAGGGAATGCCTCGAGCGTTTGAGGCATTCCCTGCATTTTTCATATGGCGATCTGGAGCCAGGACGTTTTTCCAAAAGAACGGTGAACCGTTCTCTCATCTCTTTTTATGCTTTTTTGAGCATCGCTCCATACATCAAATCGCTGCCGAAGGCATCGGGCGTGCTCTGCCACTGCTTTTCGAGCGACGCGCCGGGTGTACGGGCGAGGAACGCGTCGATCTGCCCTTCGTTTTCGGCGGGATTCATGGTGCAGGTGATGTAGGCGAGGTGCCCGCCGGAAGGCAGGTACGACCACACGGCATCGAGGATGCGGCGTTGGAGGTCGACCAGCCCGGCTACCTGCCTGGGGGTGCGGAGCGTGCGCAGGTCAGGGTGCCGGGCAAGCGTGCCGAGGCCGCTGCACGGGACATCAAGCAGGATGGTCCTGGGCGTGCCCCGCAGAGCCGGTTCGGCCGCCGAGGCGCAGAACAGCGGCGGAGTCTTGAGCACAAGGCGCTTGGCGTCGTCCCTCATGCCCCGCAGCCGGGGCTGGTACGTATCGCTGGCGGCGAGGACGGGCACGCCCAGCTCAACGAGCGCGAGCGTCTTGCCGCCGCGTCCGGCGCAGGCGTCCCACACGGGGCCTTCCCAGCGCGGCGCGTCCAGCGCTTCCAGGACGAGCTGGCTTCCCGCGCCCTGTATCGACAGCCTGCCCTGCCGCAGGTAGTCCCGCATATACTCCGGCTGGGTGCCGGGCGCGAAGCGGACTCCCGAAATTCCCACAGCTTCTCCTTCCTTGCACAGGAAGTCGCGCAGAGCCTCCCATTCGTCCCGGGCGGCGTTCACCCGGACGCAAGGGGACGGCACGACGGAGACGGCCCGCGCAAACGTTTCGGCCTTTTCCGGCCCGTAGCCTTTGGTCCACAGTTCGAGCATCCAGCGCGGCACGCTGTGGAAAACGGAAAGGCGTTCCATCGGATCTTTGATGCGGGATTCATAGAAGGCGAAGGCTTTCAAATCTTCGGATTCGGAGAGGCGGATAAGGGACCGGAGTACGCCGTTGGCAACGCGGGACAGCCCTTGCCCGAACCGGGCTCGCACGGCGTCCACGGCGGCGCTGACGCTGGCATGGGCGGGGATGCGGTCAAGGTACAGCAGCTCGTAGGCGGCTATGCCGATCATGAGCTTCATGGACGCGGGCAGCTTTTCCGGAGCCTTCATAAATTGGCTCAGAAGCCACGAAATCCGGATTTCCGACCTCAGATACCCGTAAACGAGTTCCGTCGTCAGAGCGGCTTCCTGGCGCGAAAAAAGGCCACCTGTCAATTTCGTGTCCAACAGGGATTGTACGGGGGCGCTGATGCCCGTGCGTTCCAGAATCCGGAGGGCCGCTTCACGCGCCGGAAGGGGCGCTTCGTCGTTTTGTTTTTTCTTTTTCATGCGGGGCTCGGTGATAAGGTGTAGAGGTGCGGGGAAGTCTTGGGGGGAAGGAGAAATTTTCTAGAGAAGGGGCACCCCACGTTTATCCTTCCCCCTCCAAACCTCCCCCTTTTCTCTTCAGAGATTTTTGTAAACGGGGCGGATGGCGGGCGGGGCTGTGCGAGGGGGTAACCCCGGCGGCAGTTTCCCGGCGTTGCGGGCCTCTGAACGGAATCCGTCCGATTGTTTTTTGTCCACAGGCAGCTATGGCAATAGGGATTCGATAACGGCAAAAGTCTTTGGAGAGGGAGGGATGGGGCTTGGGGAAGGGAGGGGGAAGCTTTTCTTCAGAAAAGTTCCCCCTCCCTTCCCCAATTCCATTAATGCCCGGTAATACTATATTTTTTCAGCTTATACTGCATCAAGCTCTTGGATATGCCGAGCAATTCCGCGGCCTTGGCCTGTACGAAGTCGGCGCGGACGAGCGCGCGGCGGATAAGCGCGGCTTCGATGCGCTCAAGGGTATCGGCAAGATCGAGCTGCACCGGAAGCAGATCCACGGCGCTCTTGAACTGCGCTTCCTCGTCGCGGATCTCGGCGGGCAGATCCTCAAGGGTGATCACGTCTCCGGGCACGAGTACAAGGCAGCGTTCGACCACGTTCTGCAATTGCCGGATGTTGCCGGGCCACTCGTAGCCGGAAAGATGGTTCAGCGCTTCGGTGGAAAACGTCTTGGGCGGGATGCCGTTTTCCTTGGCGGCCTTTTCCGCGAAGTGCGCCACCAGCAGCGGGATATCCTCGCGGCGTTCGCGCAGGGGCGGGATCGGGATGTGCACCACGTTGAGGCGGTAGTAGAGGTCTTCGCGGAACGTCCCCGCCTGCACCAGCGGCATGAGGTCCTTGTTCGTTGCCGCGACGATGCGGATGTCGACTTCGATTTCCTCGCTGCCGCCCACGCGCTCGAAACGGCGCTCCTGAAGCACGCGGAGCAGTTTGACCTGCAATTCGGGGGTCAGCTCGCCCACTTCGTCGAGGAACAGCGTGCCCCCGCTGGCCTGCTCAAAACGGCCCCGGCGCATGGCGACCGCGCCGGTGAAGGAACCTTTTTCGTGTCCGAAGAGTTCGCTTTCAAGCACGCCGGGGTTCAGGGCCATGCAGTTCACGGAAACAAAAGGTTCCTGGCTGCGCGGCGAGGAAAAGTGGATGGCGCGCGCGACGAGTTCCTTGCCGGTGCCGGATTCGCCGGTGATGAGCACCGTGGCGCGGCTCGGCCCGGCGCGGTCCACAAGGGCGAGCATGTCACGGATGGCCCGGCTGCGCCCGATGATCTGGTGCTTGCCGTAGCGCTCTTCAAGGCTTTCCCGCAGCAGCTGGTATTGGCGGTGGGCGCGGGCCAGCTCGGCGGCGTTCTGGATGGAAAGCAGCAGCTCGTCGTTGGAAAACGGCTTGGTGATGTAGTTGAACGCCCCGTAACGCATGGCCTCCACAGCGCTTTCGATGGAGCCGAAGGCCGTCATGATGAGCACCGGGATGTGGGGCCAGTTCTTTTTGACCCGTTCCAGCACCTCACGCCCGGAGATGCGGGGCATCTTCATGTCGGTGATGACGATGTCGACTTCGGACTCTTCGAGAAACGCCAGCGCCGTTTCCGGGTCATTCAGTGCGGTCACGGCGTATCCCGCTTCGGTCAGCAGCGTTTCCAGAACGAGCAGGTAGTTTTTCTCGTCGTCAATCAGCAGCAGATGCACCTTGTCGTTCATGAGAATATCCTTGTCTGTCTAGCGTGTCTGCGGAGAGGCGTCGCCTTCCCGCAAATCGTGTTTCTCCGAGGGGAGCGGATCGGTCAGCGTCACGGGCTCGTCATCCGCGCTTGCGGCCGGCCGTTCGTCTTTTTCGGGAGTGTCGCCTATATCCGGCTCGCTGGCAACCGGGAGCAGGATGGTGATCATGGCTCCGCCCTCTTCGGGGTTGGTCAGGAGCAGTTTCCCGTTGTGGGACGTGATGATGGTGTTCACGATGGGCAGGCCGAGGCCCGTGCCGTGATCCTTGGTGGTAAAGAAGGGATCAAGAAGCTTGTGCAGCAGGGCGGGCGGGAAACCGGGGCCGCTGTCGTGGAACGAAAGCGCGATCATGCCGTCGTCCCGTCGTTCGCCGCGGATATGGATGGTCCCGTTGGTCCCGATGGCCTGATAGGCGTTGACCAGAATGTTGTAGACGGCCCGGTACAGCAGATCCTTGTCCCCGAGGACGAACAGGGAACCTTCCGTGTCGCGGACGCATTCCACGCCGAGGCGCTTCATTTCGCCGTCGAGGAAGCCGGTGGCCTGATTCAGCAGCGCGTTGAGATCCACGCGATCCTGACGGGGTACGCGGGGGCGGGCATAGTCGAGGAAGTCGTTGACGATCTGACTCAAACGGCAGGACTCGTCGAAAATGGCCGTGAGGATACGCTGGGCGGGGCTGCCTTTCTCCTGTTCCGGCGTGCGCCGGATGAGAAACTCGGAGCTTGACCGGATGATGCCGAGCGGATTGCGGATCTCGTGGGCGATGCTGGCGATGACGCGGCCCATGCTGGCGAGCTTTTCGTTCTGATGGAGTTCGGCCTCAAGCTTGCGGTTGCGGCTCATGCGCTCGGCAAGGGTCCGTTCCGCCTTGATGATGAAGAACTGGAGGATGGCGAACAGGATGGTGGACGAACCAAGGCATGTGGCGAGGATGAGCCACTGGAAGCGCACGACGCTGTCGTAATCGTCGGTGATGTCCTGCGTGATTTCCAACACGCCGGTCACAAGGGCTTCCGGTTTGCCGGTGCTCTCGCTGATGCCGAGATCCACGGTCAGGGGGAACATGGTCCGCAGCGAGTAACTGCCGTCCGGGATCTTGAGCATGAACATGGCGGAAAGCATGTTGACGCTGGAGAGCGTCTCAAAGAAGGGGATGCCCGAACTCATGACGCGTTCCATCGACGCGGGCGTGATGTCGGTCCGGCCCAGTTCCATCTGATTGATGGAGTAGTTGACGACCCTGTCGGCCCCATAGATGCGCAGGGATTCCAAATGCAGGCCGAGGATGGTGGATTGCACCACATCGTCGAGCTGCTGGTACTGCATACTTTGGCGCAGGGCGATGCGCCCGAACGCGAGGAAGGTAGGCAGCGTGAACCGGCGGTAGATCTGCTGGTTCAGGTTGCTGGCCATGAGCATGGCGTATTGCTGCTGGCGGAGCAGCAGCGTGTTGCGTGCGGAATTGCCGATGAAAAAGGCCAGCATCACGCTGGAAGCAAGGATCAGGATAAGCGATATCCACGAGAGGAACCGGGTCAGCCCGAACGGCAGGCCCTTGTCCACGGAGTCTTTTTTGCCGAACAAAACGAGCCTCTGAGTAGTATATGTCGGGGAGGGCACCCCATGAAAAAGGCACCCGCCATGCCTTCCCCTGGCTCCCTTCCCGTGAAACGTTTGGTGGGGAGGGCGGTTACGCAATAGGGATGCTCTTGAAAAATAGCCACGACTTTTTTGTTTGAACAGAGCCGTCGGCCTTGTTCGAAGAAAAAAGCCCTGATTGCCGTTGATCGTGGCAACGTGTTTCTACGGATTTCTTTTATGCCTGTACCGGAAAGGGCACAGAGATTCGAAGCACAAACGTCTTTGGAAAGGAGTGGAGGCTGCAAATCAGGGGAAGGGGAGACGCTTTTTTTCAAAAACGTTTTCCCCTTCCCCAAAGTCTCTATAGCTTTTTTGGCCTACCCCCTAGTCCAGAAATGCCTTCAAAATGGCGGCTTCTTCCGGGTAGCTGGAGGAGCCGAGGCGGGAATAGGCAAGGCGCTTGCCGAGCTCCACGGCGGGCTGGTCGAGCGGGTTGATGTTCATAAGCCAGCCGGTAAGCACGGTCGTGGCCATGAGCAGCCCCATGACTTCGCCTGCGGCGCGCATGGAGGATTCCGCCGCTTCCAGGCGGGTGAGCGGCACGCCGTTATGCACGAGGGCCGCAGCCGAGCCGAGGGTTTCGGCGTTGAGCAGGTCCCCGAAGGTCTTGCCCCGCAGCCATTCCCAGCTGTCCGGCACGTCGTCCGGGAACTGCGGGCCCTTGCTCAGGTTCGGGCAGTGCAGCTGGATGCAGCCCTTGTCGGCGGGGCCGTCGAGGAACATCTGCTGGAGCGAGTGCTGATCGGTAACGCCCACGGCGGGCAGCGGCATGGTCCCCTTGCCGTTTTTGCCGAGGCTTTCCGCCCAGAGCTGGCCGAACCACTGGCCGAAAGAGGCCCATGAGGGAATATACGTAAAGAAAATCAATTGGCTGTAGTCGTGACGCGACAGCTCGAAGCACCAGTTTGCAAGCGCCCATGCGGGATGGTTGCGGAGGTTTTCCGGCTTGCCGAGTTCGTCGTTGACGAGCGGCGCGTTTACGCTTGCCGCGCCTTCGAGGAAGTCTTCCCACGGCAAGCCCATGAAGGCGGCGGGGACGAGCCCCACCGCGGAAAGGACGGAATACCGCCCGCCCAGATGGTCCGGCACCGGCAGGGACACGATGTTGTGGCGGTCGGCCTCTTCGCGCAGGTAGCCCTTCTTTTCGTCGGTGACGAGCAGCATATGCTCGTGCCACGTGTTGGGGAGCGCCCTTTGCAGCCACGCCTTCATGAAAAAGTACTGGGCCAGCGTTTCGATGGTCCCGCCGGATTTGCTGACGGGGACGACGATGGTTTCTTCGGGATTGAGGGTGGACATCTGCGCTTCGAGCACGTCGGCGTCCACGTTGTCCAGAATCCACAGCCACGGCCCCTGGTGGTTCGGGAGATCCTGCTGAGGGAAAAAGGCCTTTTGGAGTGCGCGGGTGCCGAGGGCCGAGCCGCCGATGCCCAGCACGACCATATGCTTGAAACGCCGGAGCTGCGGGGTGAGCGCCTTGAGGCGGGCCGTCAGGCTGCTGCGGAAGGGCAGGTTGAGGAACGGAAGTTTGCCCGAGGCCACTTCACCGATGAGGCGGGCATTGCAGCTGTCGAGCTGCGGCTCAAGGAGCTTGAGCGCCTGCGGGCGTGTCGGGGCCGTCGTCAGCAACCGTCCGGTCCATGCGTGCTTCCAATCCAGAGTATGCATACCGTCTCCTGAAAAGTGCCGTCCGCGGGCGGCGTTTTCCGGTTCCGGGAAGCCCCGGAACTGGAGGTCAGCATTATTGTCCGATGAGGACCTTGCGGACGCGGGCGAGGGCGTCCATGAGCACGTCGTCGGCCACGGCGTAGGAGAACCGGATACAGTCCGGCGCTCCGAAGGCGTCGCCGGGAACCAGCGCCACGCCCGCTTCACTGAGCAGGCGGGTACAGGCGGCGGTGGCGTCGGGCATTTTTTCGTCATACAGGGCGGAAATATCCGCGAACAGGTAGAACGCGCCCTCGGGCTTCGGGCAGACCACGTTTGACCACGAGGCGATTTCCTTCCATGCCATATCGCGGCGCTTCTGGAAGGCCTGGCGCATGGACTCCACGCAGTCGTAGGGGCCGGTGAGGGCGGCTACGGCGGCCTTCTGGGACACGGAGCAGATGTTGCCGGTGGCCTGTCCGGTGATTTGGCTGAGTTTCTTGACGAGGTCGGGGTGGGTCACGGTATAGCCCACGCGCCAGCCGGTCATGGCGAAGCTCTTGGCAAGGCCGTTGACGACGGCGATGCGGTCCGGGTACTGCTTCCACCAGACGATGATGCTCGACGGCTTGTTGGGCTCGTAGACGAGCTGGTCGTAGATTTCATCGGCGATGATGAACAGGCCGCGATCCAGCGCCCATTTCACGATGGCGTCGCGTTCGGACACGGAATAACAGGCGCCCGTGGGGTTGGAAGGCGAGTTGAAGACGAGTATTTTGGCCTTCGGGGTCAGTGCTGCTTCGAGCTGTTCCACCGTCACTTTGAAGCCCTGTGAGGCAGGGGCCTTGACCGCGACCGGCACGCCGCCGTTCAGGTAGACCATGTCGGGATAGCTCACCCAGTACGGCGAGGGGATGAGCACTTCGTCGCCGTCATTGAGCAGGGCGGCGAACAGGTTGTACAGGGACTGCTTGCCGCCATTGCTGGCGATGGTACAGTCCGGCGCGACGTCGACGCCGTACGCGCGCTTAAAGTAACCGGCGATGGCTTCCCGCAGGGGCGGGATGCCGGGCACGGCGGTGTAGCGGGTAAAGCCCTCGTCGATAGCCTGTTTCGCTGCGTCGCAGACATGGGCGGGGGTGGGGAAATTCGGTTCGCCGATTGCCAGGCTGGTCACGTCGACGCCCTGCGATTTGAGCTCGAGGGCCTTGGCGTTGATGGTCAGGGTGGCGGAAGGCTTTATGTGGGCCATTCTTTCGGAGAATTGCATGGGACTATACCTCGGTGGCTACATGACTTTGTCGTCATGCAGTAGCAGGTTAGGCCCCGTCTGTAAATTGGTGGATATGCGGGAAGTGGAAAGGGCTTTTTTTCTCTAGCCGGGTATCGGCATTCGCTTTTTTAAGGAAAGAACATCCTCGGGGCATGGTCCCCGGGGGAATGGGGTGGGGTGCATGTCCATATTGTTGCCATTTCCTTCCGGTTGTGTGGTCGGGCGTCTGATACGCCGCGAGAAGCGTTTTTTCGTGCACGTGTTGATCGACGGCAAGCCGGATGTGGCGCACACCAATAATACAGGGTCCATGATCGGGCTGTTGCGGCCCGGCGCGCCCGTGTTGTTGTCTCCCGCGCAGAACCCCGAGCGGAAGCTCAGGTGGACGCTGGAGCTGGTGTGGTGCGGCGATCCTGCGGCCTATCCGCGCGGCGGCTTTTGGGCCGGGGTGAATACGAGCACGCCCAACCGGATGCTTGAGGCTGCGTTCAGGGCGGGCAAGCTGCCGTGGGCGGAAGGCTATACCTCATTCGCGCGGGAAAAGGTGCGCGGCGAGAGCCGGTTGGACGGTTTGCTCGAAGGGCCGGGGATGCCCAGGCTCTGGGTCGAATGCAAGAATGTCACCATGTCGGAGGATGACGTCGCGCTGTTCCCGGATGCCGTTTCCGAGCGGGGGCTCAAGCATTTGGGGACGCTGAAAGGCATTGTTGCCGCCGGGGAGCGGGCAGCCATGTTTTACTGCATACAGCGGCCCGATGCCTGTTGCTTCGGGCCTGCGGACATGATCGATCCGGCGTATGCCGTGGGGCTGCGGGATGCCGTGGCGCACGGCGTGGAGGTGTATCCGCACCTTGCCGTTTTGACGGTGGAGGGGATTGGATTGGAAGCAGAGTGTTTGTCTATGGTTTAAGGTTATTATGTACTGTGTAGGGGATGGTTCCCGGCTGCGCCGTCGGGCGTTTTCCCTGCCGCGCAGGGTGGCCGCCTCCCGCGGGGGCAAAGGGGGCCTGTTAGGGGCTCCGCCCCTCCGAGGCCCCCTTTGCAATCTCCCCGGAACACCCCGTTTCTCCGCTGCCTCAAGTGGGTTGCTGGCCTGCCGCGCAACGGCCCTCTTCCTTTTCGGCTTTTCTTCGTCTGCCATCCGTCGCCGGTGCGCTGCCGATGCTCCGGGAGCTAACCCGGTCTGCGACCGGGTGGATCTCCCTCCGCGCAGCGCAAAGCCCCTGCCGTTTCTCCTTCGCATGAAGATTGAAAGATGCTGGCTTTCTCTGCGTAATAAGATGAAATTTCATATTTTTTAAGAGAGGAGAAGAGCTTTTGGAATGAAGGGGAAGGGTGTTTGAAAGAAAGGGTGTATTTTTTCTACATATGCTCTCATAACGACAAATACGGCATCATTCCCGGTCGGGAGCGATGCCGTGCCTGCCGTTTTTCCCCTCGCCCCCATTACAAAAGTTTTAGGGGGAAGGGGGTGGGGTTCGGGGAGGGGAAGGGAGCCCTTTTTCAAAAGGGTCCCTTCCCCCTCCCCGATTTATTCAACCATCCTACAGCTCGGGCGGGAGTTCCTTGAGCTGCTTGTTGGAGAATACGGGGCCGTCGACGCAGACGAGCTTGCCGCCGATGTTGCAGCGCCCGCAGATGCCGATGCCGCACTTCATGCGTTTTTCCAGCGTGGTGTAGATCTGGTCATCCGGGAAGCCCAGTTCGACGAGGGCCGCGAGGGTGAACTTGATCATGATCGGCGGGCCGCAGAGCACGGCGATGGTGTTCTTGGGCTTGGGGCCGATTTCCTTGAGCACGTTGGGGATGAGGCCGACCTTGTGCTCCCAGCCGTCGGCGGGGTTGTCGATGGTCAGGGTGACGTTCAGGTCCTTGCGCTCCAGCCACTCGGGCATGTCGGACTGGAAGGAGAGGTCCGCAGGGGTCTTGGCGCCGTACAGCAGGCTGATGTCGCCGTAATCCTTGCGGTTGTCCAGCAGGTACACCATGATGGTGCGGATGGGGGCCATGCCGATGCCGCCGCCGATGAAGAAGACGTTCTTGCCCTTCCACTGCTCGTAGGGGAACCAGTTGCCGAGCGGGGCGCGCACGCCGATCTTGTCGCCGGCATTGAGCTTGTGGAGGGCGGCGGTGTTTTCGCCGGCCTTCATCACGGAGAACTGGAGGTAATCCATCCGGGTGGGGGAAGAGTTGATCACGAAGGTCGACTCGCCCACGCCGAAAACGGAGAGCTGCCCCACCTGTCCGGGCTGGAAGGTGAAGTTTTTCATTTTTTCTTCATCATCGAAACGCACGCGGAACGTTTTGATGTTGTGCGTTTCCTGCACGGTTTCGATGACGGTCGCCATTTCAGGCAGAAGGGGATTGTGCGTCCCTGCCATGTTCAGACTCCTTATTTGGCTTCCGCGTCATCCGCGATGGCGTTGAGGACAATTTCACGGATGTCCAGCGACACCGGGCACTGCTTGATGCACCGACCGCAGCCCGTGCAGGCGAAACGCCCGTCGCTGTAGTCGGGAGCGTACCAGTACTTGTGCGAAACGCGGTTGCGCATACGCAGGGCCTTGGCCATGCGGGGGTTGTGCCCGCTGGCCTCGCGGGTGAACAGCGGGGACATGCAGTTGTCCCAGCTGCGCAGGCGGCGGCCTTCGAGGGGATCGCCCTCGTCGGAGATGTTGAAGCACTGGCAGGTCGGGCACATGTAGGTGCACGCGCCGCAGGAGAGGCACTTCGCGGTCTGTTCCGCCCAGAAGTCCACGTCGGTGAAACGCTGTTCGAGGCGGCGGGCCGCCTTGGACAGATCAGGGGCGGGCTGCTGGCTGGCGGCGGCCTTTTCGCGGGCGGCCTTGGCTTCGTCCATCTTGTCGGAGCCGTCGGCGAGTTTGGTCGACGCGAGGAAGGCTTCGCCTTTTTCGGACACGGCCTCAAGCACGAAGCCGCCGTTCACGGCCGTGAGCAGCACGTCGGAGCCGGTGGGATCGGCGGGGCCGCCGCCGGTCCAGTGGCAGAAGCAGGTGCTGCACGGGCTGTCGCAGGTCCGGGTGACGACCAGCAGGTTGTCGCGGCGGGCCTTGTAGTAGGCGTCCTGGAACTTGCCTTCGAGGAACGGCTTGTCGAGCACGGCGAAGCCGCGGGCGTCGCAGGAACGGCAGCCGAACACCATCCGGGCCGGAGCGTCGGGGGTGTCGTCGAGTTTCATGTTCAGTTTGGCCGGATTTTCCGGGTCCTTGGTGCCTGTGAAATGCACGAGCGTTTCACAGGCGGGGAAAACGGCGGCCTTGGGGGATACGGTGGCGCGGGCCAGCGACGGCGTTTCTCCGGCGACGAGAGGCCGGAACACAACCGCTTTGCCCTCCTGACGAGGGGCCAGCACCTGACGGGATGCCGCCACTTCGGCCAGCCACGAGGCCAGCTTGTCGGCAGCGAGGAATCGTATGGCGCTCATTGCGTTTATGCTCCCTCGATGTGATGTTCGTGAATGTTCTTTTCTTCCAGCTGGAAGCCGAGCAGCGGCGGCACGGCGTCAACGTCCATGCCGGGCGCGTATTCGAACAGCTTCTTCACGACGCGGCCCATCTGGAGCTTGAGGGCTCCGACCGGGATGCCCATCGGGCAGGCGCGGTTGCATTCGCCGCAGCCGGTGCAGCGTCCGGCGAGGTGCATCGCGTGGATGAGCTGGAAGAACATCTTCTGCGTGGGGCTGTCTTCCTGCGTGAGCCAATGCGGTTCGCGGCTGTCCGCCACGCAGTTGTCGCGGCACACGCACATGGGGCAGGCGTTGCGGCAGGCATAGCAGCGGATGCAGCGGTCGATGTGGCCCCGCCAGAAGCCCATGCGGTCCTCGAGGCTCAGGCCGTCGAGGAAGGTCATGATGGCGGGCATGGCGGGCTGCGCGCCGTCCGGGATGTTCGTGGGCGAGCCCGCGAAGTGATCGTGGATGACGGCGTTGGGCACGGTGCAGGCGCGGCATTTGTCCTGCGCCACGTCCTGCATGGCGAACTCGTAGTCCTTGCCGTCGGCGCGGACTTTGAGGGTGGCGCCGGAGCCGGTCACGGATTCGACCTCGGTGACGTCGCCGATCTTGGCGAGCACGCGGTTGATGTCGATGGTTCCGTTGCAGCCCATGCCGAAAACGACCACGTCCTCACGGTTGATGAGGTTCTCCTGCAGGAGTTCCACGACGCCGCGGGAGTCGCAGCCCTTGACCACGATGCCGACCTTCTTGCCCTTGAAGAGGGGCAGGTAGGTGGCGAGGGAGTGGACGTTGAGCGGGCCCCAGATGAGCTTTTCGACGTCTTCGGGCTTGCGCATGTACAGGGGCGTGGCGTGCAGGCCGTCGAAGCCTTTCTGCCAGCCCATGACGAATTCCACTTCCTTGGCTTCGAGCGCGGCCTTGATCTGGTCCTTGAGCTCGGTCATGGCCGCGGGATTGACACCGCAGCCGAGCGGGCGCAGAGGCGCGGGCAGGTCAAGATTGGGCATGACGTACATCGGCTTCGCGTCTTCGAACTTGGGCGCGGGTCCGAGCTTGTGGACGCGTTCGGTGAACGCGGTGACCACGGCCTGCCAGCGCTGGCCTTCGGAGGCGGACACCCACGTGTACTCGAAGCGGCGGGGATCGATGCCGATGATGGGCAGGAATTCCTTCAGCGTTTCGAGGCGGCGGCGGGCGTAGTAGTTGCCTTCCGAATAGTGGCAGTCACGCGGGTGACAGCCGGACACGAGCACCCCGTCGGCGCCGGAAAGCAGGGCTTTCAGCGGAAACAGGGGATTGACGCGGCCCGAACAGGGGACGCGGATGATACGCAGGTCCGTAGGCTGGGTGAAACGAGCGACCCCGGCAGTGTCGGCGCCGCCATAGGAGCACCAGTTGCAGAGGAAGCCTACGATCCGGAGTTCTTTGCCTGTCAGAACCGACATAGAGCGTCTACCTCCGCAAGGATCTGGTTGTCAGTGAAGTGGGAGAGCTGGATGGCGCCCTGCGGGCAGGTAGCCGTGCAAAGGCCGCAGCCCTGGCACACGGCCTCGATGGTCTGCGCCTTCTTTTCGCCGCGAATTTCCTTTTCGACGATGGCCTGGAACGGGCACACCTTGATGCACTTGCCGCAGCCGACGCAGCGCTTGATGTCCACGACGGAGATCTGCGGGTCGCTTTCGAGGAGCGGCTTGGAGAGCAGGCCGATCACCTTGGCGGCGGCGCCGCTGCCCTGCGCGACGGAGGACGGGATGTCCTTCGGGCCCTGGGCGACGCCCGCGAGGAACACGCCGGCGGTGTTGGTCTCCACGGGGCGGAGCTTGCAGTGGGATTCCATGAAGAACCCGAAGCCGTCGTAGGAGATGTGCAGGGTTTCGGCGAGCTTGTTCGCGCCCTTGGAGCCTTCGATGCCCACGGCGAGCACGACCATGTCGGCCTTCACCTCGACGGGTTTGCCGAGCAGGGTGTCGGCGCCGCGGACGATGTACTGCCCGTGCCCGTCGGGCTGGATGGCGGACACGCGGCCGCGGATGTACTGGGTGCCGTATTCCTCGACGGCGCGGCGCGTGAATTCGTCATAGAGCTTCGCGTTGGAGCGGATGTCCATGTAGAACACGTAGGACTGCGAGTCGGGGATGTGGTCCTTGGTCAGGACGGCCTGCTTGGCGGTGTACATGCAGCAGAAGCCGGAGCAGTAGGGGCGGCCGATGGATTTGTCGCGGGAGCCCACGCACTGGATGAACACGACGCTCTTGGGTTCCTTGCCGTCGGACGGGCGCTTGATGTGGCCGCCGGTCGGGCCGGAGGCGGACATGATGCGTTCGTACTGGAGCGAGGTGATGACGTCGGGGTACTGGCCCGCGCCGTATTCGCCGTAGACCGTCCAGTCCATGAGGTCGTAGCCGGTGGCGGCAACGATGGCGCCCACGGTTTCCGTGACTTCCTCATCCTTCATTTCGTAGTTGATGGCCCCGGTGGGGCACACCTTGGCGCACACGCCGCATTTGCCCGAGGTGAGCTTGCGGCAGAATTCGGCGTTGATGGTGGCCTTCTTGGGGATCGCCTGCGGGAAGGGGATGTTGATCGCCGTGGTGGGGCCGACGAACTCGTTGAACTTGTCCGGGGTCTTCTTGGCGGGGCACTTGTCCATGCAGGCGCCGCAGCCGGTGCACTTGGACCAGTCGACGTAGGTGGCCTTCTTCTTCACGGTCACGGTGAAGTTGCCCACATACCCGGACACGTTGGTCACTTCGGAAGCGGCCATGAGCGTGATTTTGGGATGCTGGGCGACGTCGACCATCTTGGGGCCGAGGATGCAGCTGGAGCAGTCGACGGTGGGGAAGGTCTTGTCGAGCTTCGCCATCTTGCCGCCGATGTGGCTTTCGCGTTCCACGAGGAGCACGTCGAGGCCCGCGTCGGCGCAGTCGAGGGCGGCCTGGATGCCGGCCACGCCGCCGCCGATGACGAGCACGCGCTTGGTGGATTCGAAGGACTTGGAGAACAGCGGGTTGTCGCGGCGCAGTTTTTCAACGGCGATGCGGACGAGTTCCGCGGCCTTGTTGGTGTTGGCTTCCTTGTCCTTGCCGATCCACGACACGTGTTCGCGGATATTGGCCATTTCAAACATGTACTTGTTGAGCCCGGCGCGTTCCACGGTGCGGCGGAAGGTGGGCTCGTGCATACGCGGCGTACAGGAAGCGACGACCACGCCGTCAAGCTTGTGTTCCTTGATGGCGGCGACGATTTCTTCCTGTCCGGGTTCCGAGCAGGTGTACATGGTGTCGGTGGAGAAGGCCACATCGGGATAGGTTTTGGCGATCTCAGCGACCTTGCCGCAATCCACGGTCCCGGCGATGTTCGATCCGCAGTGGCAGATAAAAACGCCTATTTTCATGCCTTGGCCTCCTCTGTGGCTTCATCGGCCTTGGCCGCGGCGGCCTTGGCAGCCTGCGCGGCGTCGATCTTCCGCAGAAGTTCGTCGGGGCTGACGCAGAGCTTTTCGAAGCCGAGTTCCTGATGCGGCAGGCCGAGGGCCAGCCCCATGAGCTGCGTAAAATACAGCACCGGCATCTTCATGCTTCCGCCCACGGCCTGACGCTGGCGCAGGTCAAGGTTCATGTGGCAGAGCGGACAGGCGACGACCACGGCGTCCGCGCCGAAGGCCTGCGCCCGTTCAAGAATGCGGCCGGTAAGGCGGGCGGTGATGTCGCGGCGGGGAATGCCCATGGCTGCGCCGCAGCATTCCGTCTTCAGGGGGAAAGGCACGACTTCGGCGCCGAGGGCGGTCATGATGTTGTCCATGGCCATCGGGTTCTCGGCGTCGTCAAACTGCATGATGTCCGCGGGGCGGCTCATCAGGCAGCCGTAGTAGCAGGCGACCTTGATGCCTTCGAGGGGCTTCTTGACCTTTTCGGCGATGGCGCCGGTGCCGTAGTCCTCCACCAGGACCTGGAGGATGGATACGGTTTCGGGCAGCTCTTCGGGGCAGGGATTGTCGAGAAGGGCGTTGACCTTATTGCGGAACGCCTCGTCCTGCATACGGTACTTGGCGGTCTTCAGGTTGGCGAGGCAGCTCGGGCAGGGCGTGCCCACGCGTTCGGCGCCTTCGGCGGCGGCAAGCGCGAGGTTGCGCGCGGAAAGCGCGGAGGAGAGCACGTGATCGCAAGCGTGGGCCGGCGTGGAGCCGCAGCAGCTCCAGTCGGAAATTTCCTTGAGGCCGATTTCAAGCGCGCGGCAGACGGCGCGGGTGGAACGTTCGTATTCGGCGGACGTCCCCTGACCAGAACAGCCGGGGTAATAGGCGAGTTTCATTTACTTGTCCCCCTCGGCGCTGCGCTGCTCGTCGAAACGCTTGAAGATACGGGCCACAGCGTCCTTGCCGACGATGGTGTGGGGTTTGAAGGGCAGCTTTTGCTTGGGCAGGATGCGCGGCGCGAGATCCACATCGGTGAAAACCCGGCCGGTGCGGGCCATGAACATGGCCATGACGCCCAGTTCGTACGTGCGCCCGAAGTGGCGGACGGTGGTCAGGAAGGACTGCCAGAACGACGCCATGGCGTAGTTCGTCTTGCCTTCCTTCCAGGCCATGTGCCGCAGCACGTCCATGACCTTGGCGACGTCGATGTTGTTGGGGCAGCGGGACGTACAGGTCGAGCACGACACGCAGAGCCACAGCGAACGGCTTGAAAGCGCCATTTCCTTGTTACCGAGCTGGACGGCCCGCATGACTTGGCTGACCTGCAGGTCGTATTCAGGACCGCAGGGGCACCCCGCCGTGCAGTTTCCACACTGGTAGCAGTTGGTCACCTTCTGACCGCTTTCTGCTTCCACCTCGCGAAGAAACGCTTCGTCGCGCGTGGTTTCAAGATTGATTGTTTCCATGATTCTCCCGGCAGTAGAGTGGTTCAAAGACCAATAGACCTTCTTCACGAGAAAAAATCTAACATATCCACGCTAACGGGGCAACAGGGCTGGAGAAAAGAAAAAGGAGAACCCCTAGGTCTTCTCCTTGCCCGCCCCGATGCAATGCAAGGAAAAAAGCTTCCCCCCGGAGCAATGCAAAGGTGAACTTTCACATGCTATCAGACGAACCGCTAAGATGGAACCCCTTCTTGCGAAAAGGGACTGTTTGGTTGCTCAGAGAGTTAGAGTCATACCGATTTCCAAAAAAGCAAGCCGGCCCCCTGTTACGGAGGGCCGGCAAGGGCAGGGTAAAGGGAAAACGGGAATGTTACTTGTAGTCGGGGATGGGCTGCTTGACGAGCTTGAGGAACTTGTCGGTGGCGTAGGAGCCGTCCTTGACCACCTTCAGCTCGTCAGGCGTGATCCGGCCCACGCCGGCGAAAAATTCGGCGATGTCGGCCATCCACTTGGCGGCCTTGCTCTGCCCCTTGGAGCCGTCGAACAGGGCGAGCTGTTCTTCAAGGTTGAAGACGGGGTGCGTCTTGATGTCGAGCGCGGCCATTTCCGGCGTAAAGCTCTTGCCCACGAATTCCTGGAAGAAGCGGCAGTATTCCGGGGCGAGGGATTCCGGGGCTTCCTTCTGGAGCATGTTGGCGGAGCGCAGGAACACGCGCAGGAACTTGGCGACCAGTTCGGGGTTGGCGTCGCAGAACTTCTTATCGCCCATGAGCACGGTGGGCAGGCCCACGCCGCAGGTATTGGGGGTTCCGGCGACCTTCCAGCCCTTGTCGATACCGAAGAACATGTGCGGTGCCCACAGGCAGACGCCGTCGCCGATGCCGCTGTCGAACGCCGCGAGGCCCTGCGCCTGATCGATGTTCTTGATGGTGACGTCGCTTTCCTTGAGGCCGAGCACGCGGAGCCAGTGGCTCAGGGTGAAGTGGGGGGAGGACATGGTGGTGATGAGGAACGTCTTGCCGCGCACGTCGTCCGGATGTCCGTACACTTCCGGGTAGTCTTTGTTGTAGCCCTTGGTCTTGAGGATAGGGCTGTCGGGGCGGAGCAGGAGGGCGTTGGTGTAGGATTCGTCGTTGGTGACGGCGATGGTGTACGTCCCGTAGCGGAGCGCGCCCATCATGCCTGGCACGGCGCCGGTTCCGGCGAGTACCCACTCCCCTGCGGGAAGGGCGTTGAGCTGGGCCATGCCGGACGAGAAGAGGAGCATTTCGATGTCCAGCCCTTCCTCTTTGTCCCACCCTTTTTCTTTGGCATACCAGACGAGGAAGGCTTCGTGCTCGTCAAGCCATGCGGTGCGGAGTTTGACCGGGGCCGCCGCGAATGCCGCACAGGAAAATGTGATGAAAAGGACAACCGTAAGGGAACCCGTAAGCATTTTGAACCACCGTTTCATAAGAAACTCCTTCAGGTATGAGGTTCCAGTCCGTACAGCCAAAGCATGTTTCCGGTGAAAACATAAAGAAGGGAGACCCCTCTTTCCGCAAAAAGATAAAGGGTATTGTTCGCCGCTTAAGGTAAAGCCGTTGTTCTTGGAGGGTAAAAAGGAAAAAGCCCGTCCGGATAAAAGAGATAATGCGTTTATAGATAGGGATAGACGAATTGGATAACCGTGTCTCATGAGAAAATGCCAATGTATATCGAGAAACGGTCAAAGAGAGCCCGGGAAGATGCCTGCATTGAGGGGGAGTTGGGAAAAGGCGGCGGGGACGGGGGAGAAGAAGGGCGAAAGAAAAGGGAAGGGCGCTTCTTGGAGGCGGCTCCTTCCCTCTGCTTGGGGTAAGGGCTTTATTCGGGGATTTGGAACGGTTCCCCGCGCATGAGTTTGACGAACCATTCCGGTGGGCGCACGGGGCGCCCGTCGCGTCCGGTGCAGGCGTGTTCAGTCATGCCCTCGGCAAGCAGGGTCTTGCGCTCGGCGTCCATGACATTGTACACAAAGACGAGAGAGGCGCGCCTGACTTCGGCTATCCCCGCGCGGATATGGATCAGATCGTCATACCGGGCGGGCCGCCTGTAGCGGCACTGGGCTTCGCGTACGGGCAGCATGATGCCGAGGCGTTCGACCTCCGCGTAACTCATGCCCATCTGGCGGATGTACTCGCTGCGGGAACGTTCGAAGAGGTGCAGGTATTCCGCGTAATAGAGATACCCCATCGTATCGGTTTCTCCATAGGAGACGCGGTGGGCGAGCCAAACATCGGGAGTGGGAAAATCGTGCATGAACAGCATCCTTTGCTGAAGGTTCCACAAAAACGCGGTGCGGGAACGGCGGCTCTGGCCGCGGCCGTCCTTGCCCTCGGCCTGCTGGCGGGGTGCGCGGCTCCCCTTCCCGCTCCCTCAGCTCCGGTCCGGGACGTCGCGGGCGATCTTGTCCCCGAGAACGACGAGCAGGCCGCCGTGCTGGCGGGGAAGCTCGATCGCGCCGGGCAGCGCCTGCATTCGTGGAAGGAGCTGGCCCCGGCCCTGCGGGCCAGCCGGGCGCATATCGCTGGGCGCGAGCCCGGTCAGGTCGCGGTGGCGCACGGCGATGTGGCGGTGACGTGGGGCGATGTGGCCAAGACGCTGGATTGCCTTGAGGCCCTGCTGCCCCGTCTCGACGCCGAACCCGGCCTGCTGGCGGAGCGGTTCCGCTGGGTGAAGCTCAAGGATGGCGCTGCCTTTTCGGGATACTATGAGCCCGTCGTCAAGGCAAGCCGTACCCGCAAGCCCGGCTACACGGCCCCGTTGTACCGTGTGCCGCCGGATCTGCGCGAGCTGAATCTGGGGAGCTTCAAGAGCGAGCTTATCGGCCAGCGCGTCGTGTACCGCATGGAAAAGGGGAAGCCCGTTCCTTATTATACGAGGGCCGAAATCGACGGGCTGGACGGCAGGCCCGGCGTCCTGCGCGGCAAGGGGCTGGAACTGGCATGGCTGTCCGACCCCGTGGACGCTTTTTTCCTGCAGGTGCAGGGATCGGGGCGGCTGCGCTTCGAGGACGGCAAGGAGATGCCCGTGCGCTTTGCCGGGTCCAACGGCAAGCCGTACCTGAGCATAGGGCGGTATCTCGCCGATCAGGGGGAAATCCCCACCGGACAGGTGAGTATGCAGTCCATCCGGCAGTGGCTGCGCGAGCACCCGGAATTGCGCGACGATCTGCTCCGGCGCAATCAGCGCTACATCTTTTTCCGCAAAGGGCCGGAAACCTCTTCCGGCAGCATCACGTCCGGCCCCGTGGGCAGCATGGGGTCGCCGCTCAGTTCGATGGTCTCGCTGGCCGTGGACCGCACGACTTTCCCGCTCGGTTCGGTGCTTGCCTTCGATGTGAATATTCCCGATCCTTCCTCCCCCGTGGAGGAAGGCCCCGTCTCGACCACGCCGCTTTTCGGCATCGGGTTGGCGCAGGATACGGGAGAGGCCATCAAGGGACGCCGCGTCGACCTGTTCTGCGGCAAGGGCGCGAGGGCGGCCTATATCGCGGGGCACCTCAACGGCCCCGGTGAAATCTGGATGCTGCTGGCGAAGTAACACTTGTTTCTGAAGAGATTGGCCCCGTTCCATGAGCGGGGCTTTTTCTTTTGGATGGATAAGGAATGAGAGGAACGCCCCGTTGTTATGGCTCTGTACGGTTCGAGGCGGAGGCTGCCGAGGTGGGTTGGCCTCTGGACAAAAAATAAAAATAGGAATAGTATTTTTTATCGTTAATTCATTACTACGTCCCCGTGGGGACAATATGCGCAGCCTCGCTGCAAAGGAGCTTCTCCCATGACCTACCGTTATCAGCTTTATAAATGCCCCATTTGCGGAACCGTGACCGAAATCGTGCATGACGGCGTCAGCGCCATGATCTGCTGCGGCAAAACGATGGAAGTTCTTGACGATCGCGAACCCGTTGGGACCAAGGAATCGCACATGCCCGTCGTGGAAGCCACGGAAAAGGGCTGCAAAGTGAGCGTGGGCTCCAAGCTGCACGGTATGGACGCCGATCACCTGATCGAATGGGCTGAAATCCGCACCTCCGACGACACCGTGCTGCGCAAGTACTTCAAGGCCGGGGAGACTCCGGTCGTTGAATTCCCCATTCTCTTTGATCAGGTCGTGTTCGCCCGCGCCTACTGTAACAAGCACGGCGCTTGGCGTGCGAAATAGTCCTGCTGTACTGTGATCTGTTGAGCCCCTCATTCCACGGAATGGGGGGCTTTTCCATTTCAGCGGACGGCGTCAGCGCAGATGGCCGCTGGATTGGGCAAGGATGAGGAAAAAAAGCCGCCCTTCGTGATGGCTTCGCAGGGGAGCCTCCTCCATGCGCCTATGGCTGTGGGATACGCCCGCATGGGAGGGTAAGGCTGGGGGAACTCTTTTGAGGCAAGGCGTCGCGCCTTCTCGAGAGGGATCTTGTCAACATTGTAAAATCGTCCTCCTCTGCCGGGCTATTCCTTTTCTTCATGGAATATGGAGAATAGTCGTGTAAAAAGAGCAGGTTTATTGCAGCGCCCTTCTTCTTGTGAAGAAGGGTACCATTCGCCACGGGCATTTGCGGCAAAGAAAATACTGGGCAAAAAGATAAGTAAAAAAACAGTGTTATATAAAACAGTAATAAGAATTATTTCCGCATTATTCTCTAGTTGTTATGAATAACAAAAGTTCTTTCTAGGTCAAGTGGCTATATTGTTCGAGTGCACAAATAACACTCGGTTGACAGAAAAAGGAAAGTATCCTTTAAACCAAGAAGGAATGCCATTATACTTCAATAAGAAGTAAAGAGTGTTGATGCTTGCGGCGTCAGCTTTTGGCGGAATTGATAAAGGAGTTGGGAATAAGGAGAGGCGGAAGGATTTATAAGGTCTTTTTCATTCTTTGAGGAGGGAATCTAAAGATGGCTCAGGCGAACATCACTTCACATGTCAGATTGCGCAATCATATTTCAGGATACACCGATGTCATCCAGATGTTGACCGGTGTCCTTCTCTGCTGTTTTGTGCTGATGCATATGGTACTTGTTTCAAGTGTCATCTTGAGTCCGAAGATAATGGACTCGTTGGCCGTATTCCTTGAAACGTCTTATCTGGCGCAGATTGGCGGGCCGATCATTTTGCTTGTCATGATCCTGCACTTTATTCTCGCCGCACGGAAAATGCCGTTCAGCCCGCTGGAACTGCGGGAGTTCTGGCGTCAGGCCAAGATGATGCACCATATGGACACATGGCTGTGGCTGGTGCAGGTCGCCACCGCAATCGTCATCCTTGTCATGGCCAGCGCGCATGTCATCAACATCCTGTCGAATTTGCCCATCTCCGCGGATAAGAGCGCGGCGGCCATTCAGGGCGGCATGGTCCCCTTCTATCTGGTGCTGTTCGCCGCGTTGGATCTGCATATCGCCATCGGTTTGTACCGCGTCGGCGTGAAGTTCGGCATCCTGAACCGTGAAAATCGTTTGAAGTGGCGCAAGTATGCCCTCTATCTCGTTATCGGTCTGGCACTGCTGAGTCTGGCAACCCACTACAGCTTCGCCACGATGGCCATCTAAGGGAGGGCGTCATGAGAACGATTTATTCCGACGTGTTGTGCATTGGTGCCGGGCTTGCCGGCGAACGCGTGGCGCTCGCCGCGGCTATGGAAGGTTTCCACACCATCTGTCTTTCCGTCGTCCCTCCCCGCCGGTCGCATTCCTCGGCGGCGCAGGGTGGTATGCAGGCGGCCCTCGGCAACGCCGTCATGGGCAAGGGCGACAGCACCGACATCCACTTCGCCGACACCGTGAAGGGTTCCGACTGGGGCTGCGATCAGGAAGTGGCCCGCATCTTCGCGGACAGCGCGCCCATCGTCATGCGTGAAATGGCCCACTGGGGCGTGCCGTGGAACCGCGTCGTCGCGGGCAAGCACACCTATTATAAGGGCGGCAAGCCCTTCGAGGCCGAAGAAGAGGAAAGCAAACACGGGCTCATCCACGCCCGCGCCTTCGGCGGCACCGCGAAATGGCGTACCTGTTACACGGCTGACGGCACGGGACGTTCCGTGCTGAACACCCTCGACAGCAAATGTCTCCAGTACGGCGTGGAAATCCACGATCGGATGCAGGCCGAAGCCCTCATCCATGACGGCGAGCGCTGCATGGGCGCCATCGTCCGCTCCCTGCGCGACGGCGAGCTTGTCGCCTACATCGCCAAGGCGACCCTCATCGCCACCGGCGGCTACGGGCGCATCTACCGCGCCACCACCAACGCCATCATCTGCGACGGCGGCGGACAGATCTGCGCCCTGAATACCGGCGTCGTGCCCCTCGGGAACATGGAGGCCATCCAGTTCCATCCCACCGGCAGCGTGCCCACCGACATTCTGATGACGGAAGGCTGCCGCGGCGACGGCGGGACGCTCCTCGACGTGAACGAGTACCGTTTCATGCCCGACTACGAGCCGGAGAAGGCCGAGCTTGCCTCCCGCGACGTGGTTTCCCGGCGCATGACCGAGCACATGCGCAAGGGCTTCGGCGTGAAGAGCCCCTACGGTGACCACCTGTGGCTGGATATCCGTCACCTCGGCGAGCACCACATCACGACCAAGCTGCGTGAAATCTACGACATCTGTACGCATTTCCTCGGCGTGAACCCCATTCACCAGCTTATCCCCGTGCGCCCGACGCAGCACTATTCGATGGGCGGCGTCCGCACGGACAAGGACGGCCACGCCTACGGGCTCAAGGGCCTGTTCGCCGCCGGTGAAGCGGCGTGCTGGGACCTGCACGGCTTCAACCGTCTGGGCGGCAACTCCCTCGCCGAAACCGTGGTTTCCGGGCGTTACATCGGCAGCAAGATGGTCGAGTACCTCAAGGGTTCCGAAAGCGTGTTCAAGACCGAACCCGTCAACGACGCCCGCAAGCTCGTCGCCAAGACCATCGACGACATCATTTCCTGTCGTAACGGCAAGGAAAACTGTTTCGATCTCCGCAACGCCATGCAGGACATCATGATGGACGACGTGGGCATTTTCCGGAATGCCAAGGATCTCCAGAACGGCGTCGACAGGCTGCTCGAGCTTTCCGAGCGGGCTAAGCACATCGGTCTGCACGGCAGCGTGAAGGGCTTCACGCCCGAGCTGTCCATGGCCCTGCGCGTGCCCGGCATGATCAAGCTGGCGCTCTGCACCGCCTACGGCGCGCTTCAGCGCACGGAATCGCGTGGGGCGCATACCCGCGAGGATTTCCCCGCGCGCAACGACGCCGAATGGCTGACGCGTACGCTCGCCTACTGGAAGGAAGGCGACTCTCTGCCCACTCTCAAATACGAAGACGCTTCTCCGTGGTTCGAGCTGCCTCCGGGCGAGCGCGGCTACGGCGGCGGGAAGATCATCCCCGCCGAGATCCCCGCCGACAAGATCAAGACCAAGGAACAGGCGGAAGAAGCCATCAAGTAAATGCGGGTACGCCGCGGGGGAAGGGAGAAGGACCTCTTCTGAAGAAGGGCTTCCTTCCCCCGGCCCCCCTTCCCCTCATCCTCCTAAGACTTTTGTGTCTTGAGTGAGAGGAAGCGCGAAAGGCGCTCTGAAAAGCACACATCTTTTTTCAGATTCGGGAGTTAGAATGAGTCGCAAATTGCATATCGAGGTGTTCCGGTACAATCCGCTTGATCCCGCCTCCGTTCCGCACATGCAGTCTTTTTATGTGGAAGAATACAGCTCCATGACCCTGTTCATCGCGCTGAACATCATCCGCGAGCAGCAGGACCCGAGCCTCCAGTTCGACTTCTGCTGTCGCGCGGGCATCTGCGGTTCCTGCGGCATGGTCATCAACGGGCGTCCCGGCCTCGCCTGCCATACCCAGACCCGGGATCTGCCCGATCATATCGTCCTGCATCCCCTGCCGGTCTTCAAGCTGCTTGGCGACCTGTCCGTGGATACGGGCGTGTGGTTCCGTGAAGTGGGCCGCAAGATCGAAGCGTGGGTTCACACGCAGGACAAGGCGTTCGATCCCCGCGCCGAAGAAAAGCGCATGGAAAACGAGCTTGCCGAGCAGATTTTCGAGCTCGACCGCTGCATCGAATGCGGCTGCTGCATCGCGGCCTGCGGTACGGCTCGGATGCGCAAGGACTTCCTCGGCGCGGCGACCATCAACCGCCTCGCCCGTTTCTACATCGATCCCCGCGACAACCGTTCCGAGGACGAGTACTACGATGTGATCGGCAACGATCAGGGCGTATTCGGCTGCATGGGCCTCCTCGGCTGCGAAGACGTCTGCCCCAAGAAGATTCCCCTTCAAGACCAGCTCGGCATCATGCGCCGTATGCTGGCCCTCAAGTCCGTCAAGGGCATCCTGCCCAAGGCCCTGTACGAAAAGTTCAAGGGCTGCGGTTCGCACTGCCATAGCTAAAAAGATAGGCCTCCGGCGGCAAGGGGCTTACCGCCCCTTGGCCCCGTCCGGGGGGCGAGCCGCCCCCCCGGCCCCGGCACAACCGGAATCGCTGCAGCTCGTTTCCCCTGTATCGGCAAGAGAAAAACGGCGCGCCGTTTCTCTTGCGCTTGTGGGGGCGGCATGGGCGCGTTTTTGCCTTCGTCCTTTGCTCGGGCATAACCGAGGGGCCGGGGGGAATTCGGCCCAAAGGGGCGCCGAAGCCGTGGCCGTACCGCCGGAGGCGTCGCCTTTCACCTCTATTTATTATTAATAAGGAATACGTACATGGCCTTGTTTACGCGGGAAGAAGCTCTTGAATACCACCGTTCCCCCCGTCACGGGAAAACCGAAGTGGTGCTGACCAAGCGCTGCGAAAGCCAGAAGGATCTGTCCCTCGCCTATTCGCCGGGTGTGGCGGAAGCCTGCAAGGCCATCGCGGAGGATCAGGCGCTGGTGTCCGAATACACCGGGCGCGCCAACCTGGTGGCCGTGATCTCCGACGGCACAGCCGTCCTCGGGCTCGGCAACATCGGGCCTTACGCCGCCAAGCCGGTCATGGAGGGCAAGGGCGTCCTGTTCAAGAATTTCGCCGATGTCGACGTGTTCGACCTGTGCCTCAAGACGGGCAGCACCGAAGAGTTCATCGCTGCCGTAAGGACGATGGAACCCACGTTCGGCGGCATCAATCTTGAGGACATCAAGGCTCCTGAATGTTTCATCATCGAGGAGACGCTGAAGAAGGAAATGGGCATCCCGGTGTTCCATGACGACCAGCACGGCACCTCCATTATTTCCGGTGCGGCCCTGCTCAACGCCTGTGAACTCACGGGCCGCAGGATTGAAGACGTGACCGTCGTGGTGGTGGGAGCCGGCGCGGCGGGCATGGCCTGTGCGCGGTTCTACTGCGCGCTGGGGGTAAAGCGCGAGAACATCCGTATGTTCGATTCCAAGGGGCTCATTCACAAGAAGCGCTCGAATCTGGCCGAATACAAGCTGGAATTCGCGCAGGAGGAAGATCTGGGGAGCCTCGCGGACTGCATGAAGGGCACGGACCTGTTCCTCGGCCTTTCCACCAAGAATCTGGTTTCGCAGGATATGGTGCGCTCCATGGCCGACAAGCCGGTGTTGTTCGCCATGGCGAATCCGGATCCGGAAATCTCGTATGAAGACGCCAAGGCGGCCCGCCCCGATTGCATCATGGGGACCGGGCGCTCCGACTACCCGAACCAGATCAACAACGTCTCCGGTTTCCCCTACATCTTCCGCGGCGCGCTTGACGTGGAAGCCACGGAAATCAACGAGGCCATGAAGATCGCCGCCGCCGAGGCCCTCGCCGCGCTGGCGAAGGAACCGGTCCCGGCGGAAGTATGTTCCGCCTACAATGTGGACAGCCTTGAATACGGCTTCGACTACATTATCCCGAAGCCGCTTGATCCGCGCATTTTGACGTGCATCACGCCCGCCGTCGCCAAGGCGGCGATGGATACGGGGGTTGCCCGCAAGCGTATTGAAGATCTCGACGGATACGCCCGTGAACTGGAACGGCGCGTGAAGGCCTCGCACGATCGCATTCGGCCATTCGTCGCTTCTTACGAATAAAAAAATGCCCGTCCGCGCCGTTGCAGCGGAGCGGACGGGCGCCTTATCGGGGAGGACGGCTGCGTTTTGGGAGGAATAAGGCCGTCCTTGGGGAGAGTTTCCGTCAAAGGCATCACCAGTTTGATGACTTTCATACACTAACTGTTTTTGCTTTTTTGGCAAGCAGGGGAGAAGGTTTGTATGAAACGGTTTATGTGGAGTTTCTTGGCTCTTTTGATTGTTGCGTGTGTGGGCGTGTATCTGGCCGGAGGGTTTGAGTGTTTTGCGGCTTCCCCCGGGACGGCGGGTGCCGCGATCCCCGGTGATCGCACCAAAGCCTATATCACCCTTGGCATCCTCATCGTTGCCGCGCTGCTGTTCGTGACGGAAGCGCTTCCGCTGCCCATCACGGCCATGCTCGTGCCCGTGGGGCTTTCCAGTACGGGTGTTCTGACTTCCAAAGTGGCGTTCAGCTACTTCGGCGACAACACCGTAGTGCTGTTCATGGCCATGTTCATCATCGGCGAATCGACGTTCGTCACCGGTTTTGCCGATAGGGTCGGTCAGATGGCTTTGAAGCTGTCCAAAGGCGATATGAAGAAGCTGTTGCTCTTCTCCATGATCGCTGTCGGCGGCTTGTCCACCGTGCTTTCCAACACCGGTACCACCGCCGTGGCCGTCCCCATGATCATGGGCATGTGCGCCTCCGCCAAGGTTGCGCCGAGCAAGATTTTGATGCCCGTAGCCTTCGCTTCGTCCCTCGGCGGCACCGTGACCCTCGTGGGCACGCCCCCCAACGGCATCATCAACTCCATGCTTGATCAGGTCGGCATCCCGCAGTTCGGGTTCTTTGAATTCGGCAAGTTCGGCCTCATCCTGTTTGCCGTTGGCATGTTGTATTACTGGGCTTTCGGCTACCGCCTGCTTCCCGAGGACAAGGGCGGCGAAGACCATTCCTTCGGTTCCGAACTGAAGGAACGCCGCACCGCGAAGATGCCTTACTCCATGGGGATTTTTGCTTTCGTGGTCATCATGATGGTGACGGGGGCGCTGCCTCTGACGACCGCCGCCGTGCTCGGCGCGTGCCTTGTGGTGGCGACCCGCTGCATGACCATGAAGGAAGCGTTCCACTGCATCGACTGGGTGACCATCTTCCTGTTCGCGGGTATGCTGTCCATGTCCGCCGCGATGCAGAAGTCCGGAGCCGCCGCGCTGGTGGCGAACGCCGTGGTTTCCAACGTGTCCGGGCCGACCATGCTGATGTTCGTGTCCTGCGCGCTCACCATGCTGCTCACCAACTTCATGTCCAACACAGCGACCGCGGCCCTGATGGCCCCGCTGGCCCTTCCCATTGCCGTCGGCGGCGGCATTTCGCCCCTGCCGCTCATGATGGGCATCTGTATGTCCGCTTCCGCCTGCTTCCTGACCCCGATCGCCACGCCTCCGAATACCATCGTGTTGACCCCCGGCCGCTACACCTTCCTTGATTACATGAAGGCGGGCTGGCCGCTTCAGATCATCAGCCTCGCGTTGTGCGTGTTCGTCATCCCGATGATCTGGCCCTTCTAGCCCCAAATCGCGGCGTCCTGTCCCCAACCGGGATGCCGCATCTTCCCTCCCCTCAGACATTCCCCTTCGGCAAAGGCCGCAAGGGGAATGTCCCCCTCCTTCGGGGGGAGGACAACGCCTGTCGCTTGCGTGCGGCGGGCGTTTTGTTTGGGATTCGGAGAAGGGAGGTGAAGGACGCGACGGGGGGCCTATTCGGTGCGGCGTGACGGGCTGAAAAGAGAAGAGCGCTTCCCGTACAGGGAACACGTTGTGGCGGGAGAGCTTTTTTTGAAGGGCTTTTCCGTTGGGGGCTGCGGGCTTCGCGGGGGCCTGTTGCGCCGTGGGAAGGCATCCGTGATAAAGGCCATCCACGTATGGGGGCCTGTGATTTCCCCGGGTGCTCCGAGGCGCGCTCCGTTTGAGCGCGGGTCGCCCTGTTACTTCTTGAGCCTGTCCTTGACGCGGGTAGGCAGCTCCGAGAGAAGTTCGGCGTGTTCTTCCTGAGGGACAAGCTGTTGGGCGGCCTGTATGCGGGCGTGCTTTTTCTCGTGGAAGTCGTGGAGGCGCTGGATGATGCGGTCGTCGCGGCGTCCTTTGAGCCATATCTGGGCGGCGTTGACGATGTTCTGGAAGATGGAGTAGGCGGCCAGCGACACGGATGCGATGGGATCGAGATACTGAAACGTCAGCCACATGGGTAGGATGATGTTTTTTTGCGCCAGCGCCTGCCCGCCCGCGATGCGGCGGTGGAAGCGGGAACCGATGGACTTACCGAGGATGAAGTTGGCGGTGCAGACGGCGATCCCGGTGAGGGCAAGGAAGATTTCGAGCTGGTAGTCCTTTTCGCCGGGCTTGAGGAGCTGTTCAAAGGTGCCGCCCATAAGGATGACGAGCATCCCCGCCCACAGGTAGTAGGCCAGAATGCCCCAGCGCAGCAGCACGGCGTTGACCTTGGGGGCGGCGTATTGGATGAGCCAAGCGGCCAGCAGGGGGAAAAGCATGGTGGGCCCCACGCGCATGAACACGTTGGACATGGTTTCGAGGAAGGGCGTGTCGATCTGCCCCGTGGCGATGAGCGGCAGGACCAGCGGCGCGAGTACGACGATGGCGAGGTTGCTCAGGAAGGCGTAGGCCGCGAGGAAGGCCACGCTGCCGCCGAGCATACCGGTGATGATGGCCGCCGCCGTGGCCGTGGGCGTGAGGGCGGCCATGCATACGCCCTGCGCGATGGCCGGATGCCACGGGAGCGTCAGCGCGTAGAGGCCAAGGCTCATGACGATTTGAAGGCTCATCAGGATGAGGTGCAGAGGATGGAACCGCAGATCGCGCGGCGAGATGTTGCAGAAGGTCAGCAGGAGCATGGAGGCGAGCAGCCACGGCGCAAGCCACGTGAACTGTGAGAAAAAACTGTGCCCCACGGCTCCCACGACGATGGCGATGAGGAGTGTCCATTGTTTGAGCGCGCGCAACAGTTTTTTCATCCCAGACAGCCCCCTCTTTGTGCCCGCTTGGAGAACGCGGGTATGAGATGCCTTCACCATACATAACGGCCCACCCCTTATCAAGGAAGAATCCAGTGTGCTTCATCTTGCTGCATTTAAAAGAAATCTGCGAAACAACCGGAATGTTCCGAAAGGGTACGCTGTCTGGGGCAAACCGTTTTGAGCAAAAAGGAAGGGGGCTCTGAACGCCCCCCTTTTTCATACGCTATAGGCCCAACCGTTCCTTCCATCTCGGAAGTTCGGGATCGAGGGCGAGGTAGTCGGGCGGCAGGTCGGGGGCCTTGGGAGCGGCGAGGGCGGCGGCCACGTCGGAAACCGTGCGGACGTTGACCACGCCGGGGAGGCCCTGCAAGGGGCAGAGGTCCACGTCGTCCTCGGCGGCCTGCACCAGCACGGGCAGCTTGCGGAAAGCGGCCTCCAGCGCCACGGTGGTGGAGTTGGAAGCCCAGACCACGGTGCCCGGCGTGAGGAAGTTCCCGATGGGGCCATCCACGACGCTGGGCGGCTCGGCGCCGCCGTACAGGTTCTTGAGGCGTTCGACTACGGGCAGGTAGGGATGCGGCTTGACGACGACTTCCCAGCCGTCCAGCGTCCCGGCCTTGGCGGAGGCCGCCAGCGTGGCGAGGTGGGCGTCGGTTTCGTCGGCGAAGAAGCTGGTGACGATGAGCAGCCGCGTGGGCTTGGCGGGCGTCTCCGGAGCGGCTTCGGCATCGGGCTTGGGCGCGAGATAAAGATACCGCAGGGCTTCCACCAGCGCGGTGCGGTCCTCCGGCATGTGCCCGGCAAGCAGGGCATCCTGCGCGCCGGTCCCGTTGCACAGCCACAGTTCGGGCATGGCCCGGCGGCAGGCAGGATCGTTGATCATGCGGGGATCGTCGAAATAGCGGAAGTCCGTGGGGCGCACCGTGGAGTGCTGCGCGCCGTAGACCGGCCCGGCGTCCCCGTCGTGCATGGACTGGCAGAGCATACGTTCCCATGGGCAGTTTTCCTGCGGGAAGGTCGTCCACTCCTGCGGCCCGGCCCATTCCGCATAGCGGCGGAAGGCTTCGCGCATGAGGCAGCGTTCCAGCGCCCGCCAGCCTCGGGTGGAATCGCCCCAGTTGTCTTTCAGGACGGGCCAGAGATCCATCTGGGAACCGGGGAAACGGAACAGTTCCCTGACCTGTGGTTCCACGGCCCGGCTGGAGAGCAGGAGCTTGCCGAACCGGACAAGGCTCTTGGCGATGTCGCCGTTGGTGAGGAACTCTTCGAGGAAGTGGAACGAGGCGCCGTCCTGCCCGTTGGCGCGGAAGCGGTCGCGCAGCTTGATCGCGTCGGGGAAGGAGCACTGTGGGGCCGGGAAATAGAGGAAGACCCAGTTTACGCGGTTGGGCTTGCCGTCGGCGGGCTGGAGGGCGTCATGGAGCTTTTCCCAGTAGCGGGAGCGGAACCGCCCGTTCTTGGCGGCGGCCATGTCGATGTTGGGGAAATAGGTCACGATGCTCGCGGGCTTCACGCCTTCGGGCAGGGCGGGCCGGGAAAGCGGCGTGCGCGGCAGGCGGCGGCGCACGATCCACAGCCACGCCGGGAAGCGCACCAGCGCCTTCACCGGGGCGGGCAGGCGGTAGTAACAGGCTTTGAGCTTGGCTTTCAGCCCTTCCGGCTGTGCCGCTTCCGCGCCGCCGATACGGCGCACGGCGAACTCGCGCCCGGTAGCCTTGCAGAAGCGCCCCAGGACGTCTTCCATCCACGGGTCGGCCCCCGCCGCGGCGCACAGTTCCAACCGGGTGACGCCCTTTTCGTCCAGCAGCAGTTCAAGGGCACGCAGCTTCAGTGCCGGGAACAGGTTATGCGTCACTTTGGGGTGCTTTTCCACCAGCGTGGAGCACCACCACATGGACAGGTTGTCGTCGGCGCGGAGGTGTTCTTCCAGCAGCTTGCCGTTGATCCGGGCGCAGCCCGTTTCGTAGGTCCATGCCGCCAGATCGTCACGGATGGGGAGCAGGCGTTCGTTCAGCTCCACGGGGATGGAAATCTGCCCGTCGGGGACGCTGCCTTTGTCCCATACCGCCACCAGTGCCTCGGACGGCGTGCCCTTAGGCAGTTCCGTTTTGTTCAGCAGGATGAGTGTAGCCATAGAAAACCCTTTTGAAAGGAATGGTTGCCATGATTGGGGAAAGGAGGCCTTTCTGGAGAAAGGTTGCTCCTCCCCTTCCCCAAACCTGCCAGTGTGGCTCGCGCCCACCCCCTCATCTCTCAAGGCTTTTCACTGGTGGGGAGGCGGCGCGGCGGTCCGTTTCAAGAACGGCAGTGAACAATGAAAGAAGCTTGTCTTCCAGTTTCGTACAAAGCGGGGCTTGTGTCCACAGGAACAACCGGAGGCATCCCGTGAGGGAGAGCCGTCGGGCGGCTTTTTTTCCGTTTTCCGGTGAGTTCATTTTCCTTTGAAATGTATACTGTTGAGGAACTATGCATCAGGGAATGCTGCGGACAGGGATTCGATAAACACGAAAGTCTTTGGAAAGGGAGGGATGGGGTTTGGGGAAGGGAAAGCTTTTCTTCAGAAAAGTTTTCCCTTCCCCAAGCTCTCTCAAAGTCACTTGCTCTAGCCCGCGAAATGATCAAACCCGCCGGATACGGGGACGCCGTCAACGCGGATCACGCCGCCTTCGGTGACCTTGCCGAGCATTGTGGTCTCGGCGTTGGCGACCATGACGTGTACGGCAAGTTCGGGCGAACATGTCCCGATGAGCGCGTAGTCCTCGCCGCCGAGGAAGGCGTGCCGCTTGGCCGCGGCGACGGGTTCGGCCTCGTTGCGGGAGCGCATGAAGCGCAGGATTTCAGTATGCGGCATGGGCATGTCGATGTCCGCGCCCATGCCCGGCCCCATGCCTGTTCTGAGCAGCCGGGGCAGATCGCGGGCGAGGCCGTCGGAAAGATCCATGAGCCCAAGCCGCCCGCAGGTGGGATCGCCTTTCTCGCGGCCCCAGTCCGCCGCAAGGCGCGACAGGCGCATGCCTTCCTTGAGGCGCGGGGCGGGGCGCAGGTGCGCTTCGCAGGGGATGGGCCACTCGTTGAGGGCGGCGCGGCCCCGCTCCTCAAGCAGCAGCAGACCGGCGCGTGCAAGGCCCGTCCTGCCGATGAGGAAAATAACGTCGCCGGGCTGTGCCTCGCCGCGCAGGAGCGTCTTTTCCGCCTGCCCGAACACAGTCAGGCAGAGGTGGAGCTTGTCGGCGCGGGAGAGGTCGCCGCCGACAAGCGGCACGGAAGCTTGGGCCGCCAGCTCGGCCATGCCCGCGCACAGGCCGTCCACAAGGGCCATATCCGCATCGGGCGGCAGGGACAGGCCCACCGTGAACCCCATCGGCCGCGCCCCGTCGGCGGCGAGGTCGCTCAGGTTGACGGCAAGGGCCTTCCAGCCGATGTCTTCCGGCGTGAAATAGGAGCGCCGGAAATGCACGTCCTCCATGAACAGATCCGTGCTCACGCACAGCGGCCCGGAAACGCCGAGCACGGCGCAGTCGTCGCCGCGCCCGAGCAGCACGTCCGGCCCTTCGTTGGGGAAATGCGAGGCGATGCGGGCGAGGATGTGATCCTCGGAAACGAGATCGGACATTTATTCCTCCAGAGTCAGAAACGCGCTGAGAATGACCTTGAGCCCGAAGCCGGGGAAGTTGACCCGGCACTTGTCGGGCGGAAGCTGTTCCACGATCTTGCCGCGCCCGAATACCTTATGCCGGCAATAGCCGCACCCCGCGCCGCCCTTGGATGCGGCCCTATCGCCTTTCGCCTCGGGGATGACCGGGAGCGGGAACACGCCTTTGACGCGCCCGGCGTTGGGGTTGGCCAGTTCGCGGGGAATATCCAGAGAAGGCCGCGAAAAGGCGGGATCTCCGGCGAAGGATGTGCTGCGCTTGGAGATGCGGCCCGTGTAGCCCTCCTGCCACTCCTCAAGGGCGCTGAACGGCAGTTCGCGCACGAAGGGGCTCGGCGTCGCGGGCTCATTGCCGCCGTTCTGGCGGCTGTAGAGCGTGGCGGGCACGAACAGTTCCAAATCCTCGCGGGCACGGGTACAGGCGACGTACATGAGGCGGCGTTCCTCCTCGAAGTCTTCGGGCCGCACCAGCGCGTGGCGCGAGGGGAAGCGGTCCTCGACCAGATCGAGCAGGATGACGGCGTCCCATTCCAGCCCTTTTGAGGAGTGGATGGTGGAGAGCACCACCCGGCCCGCCTCATCGAACTCGTCGGCGTCGTCCTCCGGCGTTTCCAGCGACAGATCCGCCACGAACTGTTCGAGATCGGTGTAGGCCGAGGCGATGTGCGCGAGTTCCGAGAGGCCCTGCTGGCGGCGGGGCCAGTCGTCGGGGAATATGGCTTGGAGACGCGGCGTGTAGTGCTCGATGACCATTTCGATGAGCGCGGCGGGCGTCAGGTTGTGCTCGCGCAGCTTGTCGAGCAGCAGCATGTCGGACCACAGATCCGGGTACTTGGTGCAGGCTTTACGCAGTGCGTCGAAATCGCCCTGCGCGGCGACGTGATAGATTTTTTCGGCGGTTTTGGTCCCCACGCCCTTGGACAGCCCCGCCACACGCTCGAAGGAGGGCATGTCCAGCGGGTTGATCGCCAGCCGCACGAACGCCACCACGTCCTTGACGTGTACGGCTTCCGCGTAACGCAGCCCGCCGTATTTGCGGAACTTGATGCCGCGTTTGGAGAGTGCGACCTCAAGGTGGTAGGACTGGTAGCCCGCGCGGAACAGCACGGCGATTTCCTTCGCCTGATAGCGGTCAAGAAGCTCTTCCACGCGCGCCGCCACCACATTGGCCTGCGTCAGGTCGCTCATGGGGCGGACGAGGCGCACGCGGGGCGTTTTGGGCGTGTTTTCCTTGGTTGTGAACAGGTTTTTGCGGAAGCCCTCGGAGGCCGGGGCCAGCACCGCGTTGGCGACGTCGAGCACGGGCTGTGTGGAGCGGTAGTTCTCCTCAAGCCGGATGACCCGCGTTCCGGGGAACAGCTTGGGGAAGTCGAGGATGTTGCGGACGTCCGCGCCCCGGAAGGCGTAGATGGACTGGGCGTCGTCGCCCACGGCCATGACGTTGCCCGCTTCCCCGGCGAGGAGCCGCACCAGCCGGGCCTGAACGCGGTTGGTGTCCTGATACTCGTCCACCATGATGTAGCGGTAGCGTTCCCGGAACCGCTCGGCAAGCCCTTCGCGCCCCGCCTCGGGATCGCCTTTAAGCAGATCCTCAAGCTCGAACAGCAGGTCGTCGTAGTCGAGCAGCCCGTGCTGGCGGCGGTAGCCCCGGTATGCCTCTCCGATGCTTTCCAGCGCATCGGCGTGGGGCAGCAGGTGCTGCGCGTCGCGCTGGAGCACGTCGCCGATGGAAATTTCCTTGTTCCGGGCTTTGCTGAGGAGGCCGATGATGGTCTGCGTCTTGGGGAACGAGCGGTCGCCCTTGCCGACTTTGAGCCGTTCCTTGCACTGCTGGATGGCGGAGGCGCTGTCCGCCGAGTCCATGACGGTGACCGGGCCTTCGGCCCATGCGGGCCTGTACTGGCGAAGCACCGAGAACGCGAAGCTGTGGAACGTGCCGCCGTGGACGCCGCCGATGCTGTAGCCGAGCAGATCCGTGGCCCGGAGCAGCATTTCGCGGCTGGCCTTGCGGGTAAACGTGAGCAGCAGCATGTCGCTTGCCGGGACGCCCTGTTCCGCCAGCCAAGCCAGACGGTGGACGATTGTGCGGGTTTTGCCGCTCCCCGCGCCCGCGATGACCAGAACCGGGCCGTCCGGCGCGGTCACGGCTTCGAGCTGGGCCGGGTTGAGTGTCGAAATGTCTATCACTGGAACTCCGTGGGAAGGGGATGCCTCCGGCTGTCGGGCCGCCGCCCGGACCCATGCCTTCCGGCGGGCCGGGGAAATCGCTTTGCGTGCGATGCCCGTAAGGTTCGCAAGCCCGCCTAACGGCCACGGCTTCGCCGCCCCTTGGAGCAAATTCCCCCGACCCCCTCGGAGCCGCCGCAATGTTCTGGAAACGGTGTTCCGGTTCGGAACATTGCGGCGGCTCCGAGAGCGTCAGGCACCCTCTTCGCCGGGTTGGTTTCGAGAAAAAGTGTTCCCCATAAAAACACAAACGCCCCCAAAACACAAAAGTTTTGGGGGTGGGAAACGGATTTTCGCTTTTGGATGCCCCAGCCCCGTCTTGAGGGCTTTCAAGGCCCGATGCGGGAACGCCTGCCTGTATCCACAGGGAAGGCCGGCAACAGGGATTCGATAAAGGCGAAAGTCTTTGAACAGGATGGGGGTGGAGCGAGCCCCTCTGGCAGTTTGGAGGGGGAAGGGAAACGTGAGAGGGCCTTCTTCAGAAAGTTTCCCCTTCCCCCTCCAATCTCTTATTCCTTCCCCGCGAGCTCTTCCAGCCAGCGGTTGAGTCCGGTCAGATCGGAACCGTGGGGGTAGGCGGTATTCTCGAAGAAGGGGCCCCGCCCGTAAAACAGCGTCTCGGCGGCTTCGGCGGCGTCGCTGTCCGTGGTGGCGTCGCCGACCATGACCGCGTCGGCGGGATCGATGCGTTCCTTGCGGACAATGCCCTTGAGCAGTTCCGCCTTGGCGGGAGGCGTCCCGCAGATGCCGGTGAAGTAGCGGGCGAGGCCGCGCTGTTCCAGAACGGACTGGAGCTCTTCCTGCGGCGTGCCGGAGCAGACATACATGGGCACGCGTCCGTGCCAGCGTTCGAGGACATCCATGACGCCGGGCACGAGGGGCGCGTTCAGGACGTTGTCCAGCGCGTAGGAAACGAACCGGGCGCAGCAGTCCTCCATTTCCTCAGGCGTGATTTCCCGGTGGAACACTTCGCGGTAGAGCCATGCGAATTTCTCGCGGCGGCTCACCCCGCCGTGCAGGGTATGGTAGAGGAGGAGCCGGTCGCGGGCTTCCGCGCCGAGCGGCTCCGCCACCTGCCCGAACGCTTTGGTCTTGGCGTCCACGGATTCGAGGATGACGCCGTCGCAGTCGAAAACGATGAGCGAAAGGGCCATACGCTTAGGCTCCGGGGAACAGGACGTCGAGCAGGTTTTTGATGGTGTCCGTTTCCATGATGATCCGCGCTTCCTTGGCATAGGAGCCGATGTGCGGGGTCAGGATGACGTTGTCCATCTCCTTGAGCGGGCCGTCGTAGGGCTCCTTGGTGAAGCAGTCGAGGGCCGCGCCCGCCAGATGCCCGGCGGTGAGCAGGCCGAGGAGGGCTTTTTCGTCGATGAGGCCGCCGCGGGCGATGTTCAGGATGATGCTGCCGGGGCGCATCAGGGAGAGGCGGCCAAGATCGAGCAGCGGGGCGCCGTTTTCGGTCTTGGGGCAATGCAGGGTGATGACGTCCGCCCAGCCCATCAGGTCGTCAAGCTCAAGGCGCGTATAGCCGGGGACGTCGGCAAAGGGATCGTGGTAGCCGACGTTCACGCCGAACGGTTCGAGGAGGTGCGCCACGGCTTGGCCGATCTTGCCGAAGCCCACGATGCCCACGTTCTTGCCGTGCAGGAGGTTGCCCATGCGCTTCTTCCAGACGCCGGAGCGCAGTTCGCGGTCCTGATGCGGCACTTGGCGGAGCAGGGTGAGGATGAGACCCAATGTCAACTCCGCGACAGCCAGCGTGGGGCCGTCCGGCGTATTGCGGACTTCAATGCCCTTTTCGGCGGCGTAGGCGCGGTCCACGTTGTCCATGCCCGTGCCGCAGCGCGATATGACCTTGAGGTCGGGCAGGGCGTCCATGACCTTTTTGGTGAGCGGTTCGGTTCCGGCGGCGACCCCGTGGCAGCCTTCCAGTATCTGGATGGCCTCCTCTTCCGTCAGGGCGCGGCCCTTATCGTTCATGACGTATTCGACGCCCGCCTGTTCGAGCAGCTTCAGCGGCTCGTCGCTGTATCGGGCGAAAGAAGATGTGGTGATGGCGATTTTCATGGCGAAACATCCTTTTGGCTGGATGGGAAACGCCGTTCCGGCGTGCGGGGCGACGTTGGGCAATCAATCCTTGCGACGGCTGCCGATGACGCGCGCGGGAACGCCGCCCACGATGGCGTAGGGCTCCACGTCGCGCGTGACCACAGCGCCCGCCCCGACCACGGCCCCGTGCCCGATGCGGGTTCCGGGGGTGATGGTGCAGTTCGCCGCGATCCAGACGTCATCCTCGATGACGATTTCTCCGTACAGGTGACCCTGTAGCATGATAGGCTTTTCAAGGCTATCAAAACAATGGTTGGCGGCGCGCAAAACGGTTCCGGGGCCGATGGCCACCTGTTTGCCGATGCGGATGAGCCCGCCCGAGGCGTCCACGGTCACGCCGGGGCTCAAGGCCGCGTCCTCGCCCATGTCCAGCGTCCCGCCCTCGGCATAGAGCTGGCAGCCCCTGCCGATGCGCACGCCGTCCGCGAGGCTCATGTTTTTGCAGCCCTGCATGGCGATGCCTGTGCCGAACCGGGCCCTGCCGCAGCGTTTGAACAGAGGGCGCCACAAGAGCAGGCGCGCGCCCATTCCCGCGGCCGTCGGAATCCACGCCAGTGCGGCGATGCAGAGTTCTTCGAGGAAGTGTTTCATAGTGATATGCCTCCGGCGGGCTTGCACCCGCAAGGGGGGCAGCGCCCCCTTGACCCGGCTATGGGTGGATGATGAATGGGGGCGCGCAGCGGCGTCCCCCGGAGGGTTCTGAAAAGGCGGGCTGATGTGAATAAAAAGGGGGAAAGCCGCCGTGCGGCCTCCCCACCAGTCGAAACGTTTGGGAGGATGAGGGGAGGGCGGTGGAGGGGAACAGGAGACTTTTTCAAAGGGCCCCTTCTCTCCTCCCCCGGTTCCTTCTTCCCCAACTTCCCGTTACTTCGTGTAGCTGATACGCAGGGCGTCGTCCCTCATCATTTCGCGGACGCGTTCGAGGTCCTCCTGCGTGTCGACGCTGAGGGTCCGCTTGTCGGTGGGGACCATGCGGACCTTTTCGCCGTGTTCGAGAATGCGCATCATGTCGACGGATTCGATGATTTCCAGCGGGCACTCGTCCATCGCGTTGAATTTGAGCAGATAGTCGCGGCGGAAGGGGATGATGCAGACCTGTTTGTGCATGGGCACGTGAGGGGTTCCCTTGCGGCGGGACGGGATGGGCTCGCGGGAGAAGTAGAGGGCGTCGCCGTTCAGGTCGGTCACAACCTTCACTTCGTTGGGATCTTCAAATTCTTCCTCGGTGGCGAGGTCGGCCATGAGGTTCACGACGTTGATGGATGGATCCTTGAGCATGGGTTCGACGGCGGCGTCGATCATGTCGGGGGTGATCATGGGTTCGTCACCCTGCACCATGACCACGATGTCGGCGCGCTGCCCGGTCATTTCCTCAATCTTGAGCATGGCTTCGGCGGTACGGGTCGTGCAGCGGACATGGGTGTCGGCGGTCATTACGGCTTTGAGCCCGGCGGAGGCGGCGTAGTCCATCACGACCTGATCGCAGGTGGCGATCCATGTGGAGGACAGTTCTTTGCACATGGCGGTACGGATGGTCACATGGCCGACCATCGGGATGCCGTGGATGTCGGCAAGGGGTTTTCCGGGAAAGCGGCTGGAACCCATGCGGGCGGGGATAATGGCGATGATATTCATGAGGCGTCTCCTGAGCGGTGTCGGTTAGTCGGCTTTGTCCACCATCAGGTACCCGCCGAGCTCCTTGAGGTCCGGGTGCAGTTCCTGATGGATTTCTTCCATGACCTTGAGCACGCCCTGTCCGAGTTCGGTGGACAGGTGCGGGGTCATTTTGCGGCCCACCTTGGGCATGAAGGCGTACGGCGTGATCTGGTAGTGCCCGCTGTTGGGGTCGTGCTGGTACTTGATTTCAATGGGCTTGCCGAGCATTTCCTCGATCATGCGGAACAGGTCGCCCACCTGCATGGGCTGGTTGCCGGTGAGCACGATGTTCTGGTTGGCGTATTCCGGGCCGAGGATCTCCACCGTGCTGAGGGCGGCGTCCTCGACGTGGATGTACTCGCGCAGGGCCGTGGGCGCGCCGTAATAGGTGATCGTGCCCTTTTCCAGCGCTTCGGCCACGAAACGGTTGATCGCGTTGCGGCGGTCGGCGCGGGGGCCGTAGAGCGAACCGTAGCGCAGGATCGTGTATTCGAGGCCGAACATATCGTGATAATTTTCGATGTACAGTTCGCACGCCTGTTTGCTGCACCGGTAGAAGCCGCCGGACTTGCCGTACACGTACAGCGTGCTGGCGAAGACGTAGCGCTTGACCCCGGCTTTGCGGCAGGCTTCGAGCAGGATGACGTTGCCGAGGACGTTGATGCGGGCGGTTTCCACGGGCTTCTGGTTGGATTCCCCGATGTCGGCGAGGCCCGCGAAGTCGAACACGGCGTCCGCGCCGCTCACGACGGTATTGACCAGATCCTCGTCCAGCAGGCTCCCCGTGACCATCTTCTGGTCCGGGCGCAGGTAGGGGGAGGGGCGCAGGTCGACGATGGTGACGTCATGGCCCGCATCGGAAAGCTTGTCGCATACGTGCGATCCCAAAAAGCCGGAACCGCCGAAGAAAACGATTTTCATGCACATTTCCTTGTCTATTCCCCGTCCCAAAACCGAAAAGTTTAGGAGGGAAGGGGTGGGGTCTGGGGCGGGGAAGGGAAGCCCTTTTCAAAGGGTTCCCTTCCCCGCCCCAGTTTTTAGCGTTTCGGGCAGGCGCAGCCGTGGAGGAGGAACACCGCGTCGATGCCGTAGGCGATGAACCGGTAGCCGTCGGCGATGCACTTGGCGAGGCGTTCGGGCTCGGGCTGCACGACGTGGTTGCCCATGGGCATGTTGTGGCGCTTGCAGGCTTCGTTGATGCGGGCCATCACGGCGACGAAATCGGGGTGATCGAACTGCCCGGTGAGGCCCATCGAGCCGGAAAGGTCATACGGGCCGACCATGATCGCGTCGAGGCGGGGGTGGGACAGGATGGCGTCGAGCTGATCCACGGCGCGGATATGCTCGATCTGCGCGACGAGGAGGATATCCTTCGCCACGTCCACGCGGTAGGGATCGAAATCCCTGCCGTACATGTTGGCGCGGGAATAGCCCACGCCCCGGCTGCCGCCCGCGTCGGGGTACAGGGAGAGGCTGATGGCCCGGTCGAGCTGCTCGCGGGATTCGATCATGGGGAAGACGAGCCCCTGCGCACCGGAGTCCAGCGCGTCCTTGATGGGCCTCAGTTCAGCCTGCGCGATGCGCGCGAAAGGCGTGGAGCCGCCCCGTTCGATGGCGCGGAACACGTCCGGCAGGATGGCCCGCGTGAACGCGCCGTGTTCCATGTCCACAGCCACCCAGTCGTAACCGGATGCGCCCATCACTTCCGCAACGTCCGCCGAAGGGAACTGGAGCCACGTACCGATCGTGGCGTTGCCCCCGCGCATCATAGCCCGTATTTCCTGTGCCGTTTTCATCAAATATCCCTCTATGTTTTGGGGCCGCTCGCCTCTCCGGGGAGATGCCCGACAGCCGGCCTTGCCGGTGGAATGCTTTACAACGTCCCGGCTCCGGCCCGCAGGCCGCCGCCAGCCTGCAACTATAAACCCGCCCGTTCCCGCACGCAAGCTCTGGAGCTGTGGGGGGAGGTGAAGATTGGGGAGGGGAAAGGGAAACTTTCTGAAGAAGGGGGGAGCACCCCCACGTTTCCCTTTCCCCTCCCCAAAACCCACCCCTTTCCTTCAAAGACTTTCGTAAACGGGGCGGGCCGCGGTAGCGGCGGCTTGGCGGCCCGGGCCTTGTTGGAAGTTTCCCGGAGTCACCGTTCTCGGGGATGCCGTATTTTTTGCTGCAACGTGTCTGGATTTTTTGAGTTGTTGCGGAGGAATGCAGTCCCTACAAATCTTCGGCCCTCTCCGGCTCGGGATCGGTTCGGAAGAAGGGCATGACGGTCGTGAGGGAGGCGGGGGAGGCGAAGAGGAATACCGTATCGTCGCTGTGGAGGAAGGCGTCCCCTCCGGGCGACGGGATGATCTGCCCGGCGTGGCGGATGCCGACGACGGTGACGCCGTATTTCTTGCGGAGCGAGGTATCCATCAGGCGCTTGCCGTCGAGGGCGCAGCCGGGTTCGACCTTGCAGGCCACCACTTCAAGGCCGGTGAGGACCTCATCAGCGAGGGAGGGCAGATCCATGCCGGTCATGCGGAGCTGGCGGGCCATGTTGTAGTATTCGTGCCGGATGCTGTTCACGAACCGTTCGATGGTCTGGCGCGGGACGAGATAGTGCCCGAGCACGCGGGAGAAGATTTCGATGGACGTTTCGAAATCCTCGGGGATGACGTCGTCGGCACCAAGCCGCCGGAGGGCGTCCACTTCGCCGAGGAAGCGGGTGCGTACCACGATGTGCACTTTGGGGTTGAGCTTGCGGGCCACGGCGGTGATGGCCCGGACGGCGGAGGGGTCGGAAATCACGACGGCGATGACGCGCGCGCTCTGGATGCCGAAGTGTTCCAGCACGAGAGGCTTGGAGGCGTCGCCGCCGTGGATGGGTTCCTTGCCGCCGTAGCGCGACACGGTATCGGGATTCATTTCAAGGATGACGTAGGGGATGCCCGCCTCGCGCGCCGTGCGGGCCAGGTGCTTGCCGCCCACGCCGAAGCCTACGATGATCAAATGATCCTTGAGGGATTCGTCCTTTTGGGCGGCGGCTTCCTCATCGACGGGCATGTGCATGTGGCGGCTCACGAAGGAGGCGACCTTGGGCGCGATTTCCATGACCGTGGGGGTCAGCATCATGGTCACGATGCTCGCCGCGAGGAACATCTGGTACCCGTCGTTGTCCATGAGGCCGCTGTTCACGGCGGAACGGGCCAGCACGAAGGAGAATTCCCCGATCTGCGCGAGGCTCATGGCGGCGAGGATGGAGACGCGCAGGGGGTACCCCACCAGCAGCATGGGCGGCAGGGACAGGATGGATTTCAGGAAGATGAGCAGGGCCGCGAAGAGGAACACCTTGTCCAGATGGTGCACGAGGAAGCCCACGTCGAGCAGCATACCCACGGAGATGAAGAACAGGCTGGTGAAGACGTCCTTGAAGGGGAGGATGCCTTCGAGGACGTTGAGGCTGTATTCCGATCCGGAGAGCAGGAGCCCGGCGAGGAACGCGCCGAGGGCGAGGGAGAGGCCGAGCGAGGCCGTGCCGAGGGCGATGGCGAAGCACAGGCCGAGCACGGTCATGAGCATGAGCTCCTTGCTCCGGGTACGGAGCACGAGCTGCATGATGCGGGGGACCACATGGCGGGCGAGGACCCAGCCTCCTACGAGGATCACCAGCGTCCGCCCGGCGGAGACGAGCATCCCCCCGAGGTCCGTGTCCCCCTGCCCGGCGAGGATCGGGATGGCGAGCATCATGGGGACGACGGCGATGTCCTGAAAGATGAGCACGGAAAAGTCGAGCCTGCCCTGGGGGGATTCGGACTGCGCCTTCTGCTGGAGGCGGCTGAGCACGATGGCGGTGGAGGACAGGGAGGCGAGGAAGCCGTACATCATGCTTTGCTGCCACGTCTGGCCCGTGAGCACGCCGAGGCACATGAACGCGCCGACGGTCAGCACCACCTGCGCCGTGCCGCCGACGAACACGGGGCGTTTCAGCCGCATGAGTTCTTCGCCGGACATTTCAAGGCCGATGGAGAACAGCAGCAGGACCACGCCGATCTCCGCCAGCAGTTCGACCGCGTGGGGGTTCTGGACGAGCCCCAGGGCCGTGGGGCCGCACAGGACGCCGGTCAGCAGGAACCCCACGATGGGCGGGATTTTGACCTGGTGGCAGACGAGCAGGACGCCGATGGAAAGGCAGAAAATGGCGACGATGTCCGGAAGAAGAGGGATGTCCATAGCAGTGGAGGCTCCATAAAAGCAGAAAGGATGAATAGTACATTCTTTTAAAATGGCTGCGTTGAGAAGGCAAGCGTAAAGGTCGGGTTGGCGAGTGCTCATGCGGGTTGCGGGCGCTTTTTCTAGTTTTCCCCCGGGATGTTTTACGCTACACTGCGGTAGTCTGAATCCTTGCGATGAACTGTTGTTTCAGAGCAAAATCCATCCTATAGGCGTTGTTGGAGGCTTTATGCTGTTTCGTCGTGCTCCCCAGAAGGTTGAAGAACTCAAGATCGTCATCGTGGGAGCGGGGGAAGTGGGGTTCCACATTGCGCAACGCCTGTCCGAAGAGCAGAAGCAGGTTGTGGTTATTGACCAGAACCCGGACAAGCTCCGCAGGATAGAAGACAACATGGACGTGCAGACCGTGCTCGGGTCCGGCTCCATCCCATCGGTTCTCAAGAATGCGGGGGCGGGCGACGCCGCTATTTTTCTGGCCGTGACCGACAGCGACGAAACCAATATCGTCGCCTGCCTGTTCGCCAACACCATCGCCCCGAAAGCCATGAAACTGGCACGGATACGCACGGAAGAGTACACCGCCTATCCCCAGCTGCTCGGCAGCGGGTCCCTGCAAATCAGTATGCTCATCAACCCGGAGCAGGAGATCGTCCGCTCCATCGAGCGCCTTCTCACGCTGCCCGGAGCCGTGGAGTACGGCCAGCTCGCCGACGGGTTCATCCGTATGGTCGGGATGCGCGTGGAGAGCGGCCCGCTCATTGAGCAGCCGCTGACCCGTTTCCGGGAGATCGTGCAGGACGACGGCATCATGGTCGGGGCCATCGCCCGTGGCCAGAAGCTCATCGTCCCTTCCGGCTCCGACGTCATCAAGGCGGGGGACACCGTCTATTTCGCCTACAAGCCCACCAGCCAGCGGGCACTGCTGCGGGCGCTGCACAAGACGCGGGGCAGCCTCGGCACGGCCTGCATCGTGGGCGGCGGGAACATCGGCCTGCGTCTGGCGCGGCTCCTTGAGAACAAGGGCGTGGACACCAAGCTCATCGACATCAGCGAGGAGCGCTGCGAACAGCTGGCGGACCAGCTGCAGGGTACGCTGGTCCTGCACGGCGACGGCACGGACAAGTCCCTCCTGCAGGAAGAGCATATTGATCAGATGGACGCCTTCATCGCGGTGACGGGCGACGAGGAATCGAACATCCTGTCCTGCCTGCTGGCGAAATCCCTCGGCGTGAAGGAAACCGTGGCCCGCGTGAACAAGGCCGCCTACCTCCCCCTCGTGGAAGCCATCGGCATCGCGCACAGCGTGAGCCCCCGCTTGTCCGCCGTGAACAGTATTTTGCAGTATATCCGGCAAGGGAAGGTGCTTTCCAGCGTCTCCGTGGGCGGCGACGCCGCTGAAATGCTCGAGGCTCTGGTGGATGAGGAATCCCTTGTCGCCGGGAAGCGTGTGCATGAGCTTGGCCTGCCCAAGGGGATACTTCTGCTCGGGGTCATCCGGGGCGGCGAGGCGTTCATCCCTTCCGGCCAGACCGTCATCCAGCCGCAGGATCGCATTGTTCTGCTCAGCCTCCGCGAGAAGATGAGCAAGCTTGAGGGCATCGTTTCGAAAAAGAAGGAATGACGCCTTGCCGGTGAAGGGCACACCGCTCCACGTCCCCCCCATGCCTGTTTTTTATCAGCGGTTGCAGTCCGTTTAAGGTAGCTTCGGGACGCGCTCTTGCGTCTGCCGTAAGGAACACGTATTGCGGGCAGGGTTTTTCAGCGCATCAGGGCCGGCAGTCTTCAGCCCATGCCCGTTCCATCCGGGCTCGTCACTGCGGCTCCACGGGTGTCCGCCGGATATCCTGAATGTTTTGAATCCATTTCAAAAAAAAGCTTCCCCATTTCCGGCGAAGGCTGGAAACAGGGATTCGATAAGGTCAAAAGTCTTTGAAGGGGATAGGGAGGGGTTTGGGGAGGGGAAGGGGTGCCTTTCTCGAGAAAGGCACCCCTTCCCCTCCCCAATCTTTCCTCCTCAAGAAGGTCAGCCATGCAAATACGTTCGGTTCTGTTTATCGTGGGAGTGCTGCTGGTGTGCGTGGGCGCGTCGCTGGTGCTGCCGCTCGGGGTATCGCTGTGGTATGGGGACGGGGCCTTCCTCGGCCTGCTCTCGTCGCTGGTGATCATGGTGGGCGGCGGGCTCGCGCTGGCGTATACCAACCGTTCGCAGACGCCCCTGAACCTGACCTTGCGCGATGGGTTCGCCGTGGTGGGCATCTGCTGGATCGTGGCGAGCTTCGCGGGCGGGCTGCCGTTCGTGCTGACGTCGACGGCCTCGGTGACGGATGCGGTTTTTGAGGCCGCGTCGGGCTTCACGACCACGGGCGCGACGATTTTTGCAGATATCGAGGGCCTGCCGCACGGCCTGCTCATGTGGCGCAGCCTGACCCACTGGATCGGCGGCCTCGGGATCATCCTGCTCTCGCTGATCGTGCTGCCGCTGCTCGGCGTCGGCGGGATGCAGCTGTACCGGGCGGAGGTGACGGGGCCGAGCCCCGACAAGCTCACGCCGAGGATGCAGGACACCGCCCTCACGCTTTGGCGGGTCTACTGCCTGATGACGATCGTGCTGACCGTGCTGCTGTACATCGCGGGCATGGATTGGTTCGACGCGCTCAACCACAGCTTTTCGACCGTGGCGACGGGCGGCTTCTCGACCAAGAACAACTCCATCGCGGCGTATCCGCAGGCGTCCATCCAGTGGATATTGATTTTTTTCATGTTCATCGCGGGCATCAATTTTTCCCTGCACGCGCAGGCGCTGAGGGGCGTGGTCAAGGTCTACCTGCGAGATCGGGAATGCCGTTTTTATACCGTGCTGCTCATCCTCGGCTCGGCGGTCATCGTGGCGGGGCTCGTGGAGCACGGCCTGTTTGGGATGCGTTCGTTCCCGGAATTCGAGGCGGTCACGCGGGCGGCGGTGTTCCAGCTTGTCTCCGTTTGTACGACCACGGGGTTTGTTTCGGAAAATTTCAACCTCTGGCCCTCCATTACCTTGGTCATCATTTTGATGTTCATGCTGATGGGCGGCTGCGCGGGGTCCACGGGCGGCGGCGTCAAGGTCATGCGCCTCGTGATGCTGTTCCGGCTGGCGTATCTGGAAATCTTCCGCCTGCTGCACCCCCATTCCGTGCGCCATCTCAAAATCGCCGGGAAGTCCGTGCCCGTTGAAGTCATCTCGGGGGTGGTTGGTTTTTTCCTGTTGTATCTTATTGTTACTACAGTGGGTACGATTGTCCTGACCGTGCAGGACATGGATCTGGTGAGCGCGTTCACGGCGACGCTGACCTGCATTTCCAACGTGGGGCCGGGGCTCGGCAGCGTGGGGCCGGTGGACAACTTCAGCCATGTCCCGACGCTGTCCAAATGGGTTCTGACATTGTGCATGTTGCTGGGCCGTTTGGAGATTTACGCCATCCTCGTGCTGTTCATCCCCGAGTTCTGGCGGGACTAGCCGGGCCGTATGCGGAACGGCGATGCAGGGTTGCATCCGTGGCCTTTTTCGGTCATGATCCGAAAATCACGTTTAACCTTGTTGGGCCGGGAAGGGCAGCCGTTCCCCGGCCATAAAGTGAAGGATGACAGATGCGAAAAGGCAATATCGGTGTGGCGCCGGAAGGGCTGCCGTTTCTCTTTCTGCTCGCGCTGACGGCGCTGGCGTTCGCGGCGTTGCGTTTTTGGCCGCTGGCGCTGGTTTTTCTTGTGCTCACCTGGTTTTCCGGGCATTTTTTCCGGGACCCCGAGCGTGTGGTGCCCTCGGAGGATGACATCGCCGTCAGCCCCGCCGACGGCCGGGTGATCCGCGTGGAGCCGAAAGCCGATCCCATCACGGGAGAGGTCCGGCCCTGCATCAGTATTTTCATGAATGTGTTCAATGTGCACGTCAACCGTTCGCCCGTCGCCGGACGGGTGGAGGCCATCCGCTATTTCCCCGGCAAGTTCTTCAACGCCGCGCTCGACAAGGCGTCCACGGACAACGAACGCTGCGCGTACCTTGTGCGCGACGACGGCGGGCGGTCATGGGTTATGGTGCAGGTGGCGGGGCTCATCGCCCGGCGGATCGTCTGCCGCGTGGAAGAGGGCGACACCCTCGCCCGCGGCGAACGCTACGGCATGATCCGTTTCGGCTCTCGGGTTGACCTCTATCTTCCTCCTGACTATAGTGCTGTCGTTGCCAACGGTGATGTGGTCGCGGCAGGAGAAAGCATCCTGGCCAGAAAATTTCAGGCCTAGCGCCTCTTCGACGCGGCCGGAATCTGCTCGCAGGATTCCCACAGGTACCTTATTATGCAAGAAGAAAAACCCGTTCGGCGGGGAGTGTATATCCTCCCGAACCTTTTTACCACTGCCAGCCTGTTTACGGGCTTTCTTGCCATGCTCCTCGCGGTGCAGGGCAATATCGAAGGCAGTGCCCTCGCTATCCTGTTCAGCGCCCTCATGGACGGCCTGGACGGGAAAGTCGCCCGTTTGACCAACACGGCCAGCGAATTCGGCATCCAGTACGACTCGTTGGCCGACCTCGTCGCTTTCGGCGTCGCTCCCGCGTTCACCTCGTGGATGTGGGTGCTCGAAGGCTACGGCAAGCTCGGCATCGGCGTGGCCTTCCTCTATGTGGCCTGCACAGCCCTGCGCCTGGCGCGTTTCAACGTCTGCGTCACCACGGTGAGCAAGAAGTTCTTCGTCGGGCTCCCTTGCCCGGCCGCCGGGTGCGCCGTCGCCATGTTCATCCTCTTTTCCTCCTATCTCCCGTCATGGTTGGAAGCCCGCACGCCGTTCCTCGGGCTGGTCGTCACCTTTGTGATGGCCCTGCTCATGGTCAGCCGCGTGCGCTATTTCTCGTTCAAGGAATACGGCTTCCTGAAGACACATGCCTTCAGCTCCATGATCTCCGCTTTGCTTGTGTTCGTGCTCATCTTGTCTCAGCCCGTTGTCTTCGGGTTCCTGTTGGGCGCGATCTACCTTCTGTCCGGCCCCATCTACACCTACATCATTCTGCCCCGCCGCAACCGGCAGCTCCTAGGGAGCCTTACGCAGAATTAACGGTAGATGGCGCTTTGATCCAGGGGAGGGAAGGGAACCTGATTAGAGCGGTTCCCTGTCCCTCCCTTCTGCATATGAGATCTTTTTCACGGAAAACAGCAATAAAACCGTATAGTTAAGAGAAGTCGCATCGGGCGGCGTCGGGACTGAGACGGACTGTTTCCGGCTGAAAGACTCCAAGGAGAATCCCATGTCCAATCGCGTCATTATTTTCGACACGACGCTCCGCGATGGCGAGCAGTCCCCCGGCGCTACCATGAACCTCCAGGAAAAGCTCCGTATGGCGCGTCAGCTGGAAAGCCTCGGCGTGGACGTCATCGAAGCCGGTTTCCCGGCCTCCAGCGTGGGCGACTTTGAAGCCGTTCATGCCATCGCCAACGCCGTCACCGACGTGCAGGTCGCCGCGCTCGCCCGCTGCAACAAGAACGACATCGACCGCGCATGGCAGGCGCTGAACGGGGCGCGCAACCCGCGTATCCACGTCTTCCTCGCCACGTCGCCCATCCACATGGAGTACAAGCTCCGCAAGACCCCGGATCAGGTCGTGGAAATGGCCGTCGCCGCCGTGCGCCACGCCGCCAAGTACACCAACAACGTGGAATTTTCCGCCGAAGACGCCTCGCGCTCCAATCCTGATTTCCTCGTCCGCGTGTTCACCGAGGTCATCAACGCCGGGGCCACCACCATCAACGTCCCCGACACCGTCGGCTATGCCCAGCCCGACGAATACGGCAAGCTGATCAAGTACGTCATCGAAAATACCCCGAATTCCCACAAGGCCGTGTTCAGCGTGCACTGCCACGACGACTTGGGGCTCGCCGTCGCCAACAGCCTGAGCGCCATCCAGAACGGTGCCCGTCAGGCCGAAGTGACCCTTTGCGGCATCGGCGAACGCGCGGGCAATGCCTCTCTGGAAGAAATAGTCATGGCGATGAAGGTCCGCCCCGACGTGTACGGCGTGGACTGCGGCATCCAGAACGAGCAGCTCTATCCGGCCTGCCGCCTGCTGTCGCTCATCATCGGCCGCCCCATCGCCGCCAACAAGGCCATCGTGGGCAGCAACGCCTTTGCGCATGAGTCCGGCATTCATCAGGACGGCATGTTGAAGAACCGCGAAACCTACGAAATCATGACGCCCCAGTCCATCGGCCGCAAGTCCACGGACCTCGTCATCGGCAAGCATTCCGGCCGCAACGCCGTGCGTACCCGCCTTGAGGAACTGGGCTACCGTCTGGACGACGAGCAGGTCAACGTGGTGTTCGCCGCCGTGAAGGACCTTGCGGACAAGAAGGCCAACGTGCATGACGAAGACCTCGAAGCGCTGGTCTTCTCCGAAGTCTACCGCCTGCCGGATCGTTACCGTCTGGGCAACGTCTCCGTGCAGACGACCATGGGCTCCTCCATGCCCGCCACCGCCGCCGTGGTCATCCAGGCCGGGGAAGAGGAAATGCGCCGCGCCGGGTTCGGCGCCGGTCCCATCGACGCGACCTTCAACGTCATTTCCCAGATTGTAAGCCGCGCCCCTGATCTGGAGCAGTTCAGCATCAACGCCATCACCGGCGGCACGGACGCGCAGGGCGAAGTGACCGTGCGCCTGCGCGAGGGTGAATACAGCGCTACGGGCCGAGGTTCCGACCCGGACATCATTGTCGCCAGCGCCAAGGCCTACATTGATGCCCTGAACCGTCTCGATCACAAGGAACGCGACGCCCTCCGCACGCAGGAAGCCACCGGCGAACCGGCCATCAATACGTGCAACTGAGGCGCGGAGCCGGGGGAAAGCCATAACAGGCCGTTCCTCCGGTTTCCGCCCTCGGTCCGGCTGATGGGCGGTGCCGCGTTTTTCCTGCGCGGTCCCGGTTTCCGGCGGGAAAGCGGTTTGCCGGGCGCTGGTCTTTCGGTCGAAAAAATGTTGTAACGATTCCGATTGATGAGGAAACGCGGAATGGCGTTTTCGCCCGTCGGTCGGGAAACCTTTTACCTTCTGGAGCCGTCCCATGCCTCATACTCTTGCCCAGAAAATCCTTCAGGCCCACACGGATGAAGAAGTCCGTGAAGCCGGGCAAATCGTCAACTGCCATCTTTCCGGCGTGCTCGCCAACGACATCACCGGACCGCTCGCCATCAAGTCCTTCCGGGCGATGGGCGCGGCCAAGGTGTTCGACAAGGATCGCGTCTTTCTGGTGATGGACCACTTCACCCCGCAGAAGGACATCGATTCCGCCAATCAGGTGATGGTGACCCGCAAGTTCGCGCAGGAAATGGACGTCACCCACTACTATGAAGGCGGCGACTGCGGCGTCGAGCACGCCCTCCTGCCCGAACAGGGCCTCGTGAAGCCCGGAGACCTCGTGATCGGGGCGGACAGCCACACCTGCACCTACGGCGGCCTCGGCGCATTCGCGACCGGCCTCGGCTCCACCGATGTCGCCGCCGGTATGGCGCTCGGCAGGCTGTGGTTCAAGGTGCCCCCGACCATCCGCGTGGAATTTGAAGGCAAGATGCCCAAATGGCTGCGCGGCAAGGACCTGATCCTGCGGCTCATCGGTGATATCGGCGTGGACGGCGCCCTGTACAAGGCGCTGGAATTCGGCGGCGAAACCCTCTCCGAACTCGACGTCGAAGCGCGCCTCTGCATCTCCAATATGGCGATTGAAGCGGGCGGCAAGTGCGGCCTGTTCCCGTCCGACGAGAAAACGCTCGCCTATTGCCGCGATCACAACAGCCCCGATGCGAAACTCATTGCGCCCGATGCCGGTGCGACGTATGAAAGAATCGTGCGCATCGATGTGAGCAACATGGAGCCGCAGGTGTCCTGCCCGCACCTGCCCGAAAACACCAAGCCCGTTTCCGAAGTGAAGGACGTGACCGTCAATCAGGTGGTCATCGGCTCCTGCACCAACGGCCGCATCTCCGACATGCGCGACGCCGCCGAAGTGCTCAAGGGCCGCAAGGTCGCCAAGGGCGTGCGCTGTATCGTCCTGCCCGCGACGCCCTCCATCTGGCGTCAGGCCATGAAGGAAGGGTTGTTCGACATCTTTACCGATGCCGGCTGCATCGTCGGCCCGCCCACCTGCGGCCCCTGCCTCGGAGGCCACATGGGCATTCTTGGCGACGGCGAGCGTTGCATCGCCACCACCAACCGCAACTTCCGCGGCCGCATGGGCAGCCTCGAAGCCGAAGTGTATCTTGCCAGCCCCTGTACGGCTGCGGCTTCCGCCGTCACCGGCGTGATCACCAGCCCCGAAAAGTTGTAATGCCGTCCGGTCGGGCCGCCTCTCAAGGCGGCCCGGAGTGCGAGGCGTACCGGAGCGGTTCCGCCCGGCCGCCTCGGTTCCGCCGCATCCTTTCGGAGCGTGCGGACCCCCGTGGATTTTTCTAGCGAGAGTACTACAGGAGAAACATATGCCTTTCACTGGTGTATCGCATAAAGTCGGCGAACATATCGATACCGACGCCATCATCCCGGCCCGTTTCCTTGTGACGACCGATCCCAAGAAGCTCGGCGAAAACTGCATGGAAGGCCTTGAGCAAGGCTGGGTCAAGCGCGTGCAGGTGGGCGACATCCTCGTGGCCGAGCGCAACTTCGGTTGCGGCTCTTCCCGCGAGCACGCCCCCATCGCCATCCTCGGCGCGGGCATGAAGGCCGTCATCGCGCACAGCTTCGCCCGTATCTTCTACCGCAACGCCTTCAACATGGGGCTGTTGCTGCTGGAAATCGGCGACGACGTGAACAAGATCAAGGACGGCGACAAGCTCGAAGTCAGCCCCGAAGAGGGCGTGATCAAGAACCTGACCACCGGCGAGACCATCAAGGTGCCCGCGCTGTCCCCCGTCATGCAGAACCTCATCGACAAGGGCGGACTCGTGAACTACGTCCGCGAAGAGATCGAGGCTGAAGGGAAGTAGTGGGATAGAATGGAAGATTGGGGAGGGGAGAGGGAACCTTTCTGAAGAAAGGCTTCCCTCTCCCCTCCCCAAACCCCACCCCTCTCCCACCCAAGACTTTTGTGTTTATTGAATCCCTGTTGCCGGTTTTCCCGGTTGAGGGAAGAAAACCGCCCGAGCGATGTCCGTTCGGGCGGTTTTTCTATGTGTGGAAGGGGATTGTTGTGTGTGTGTGGGCTGTTGGGATGGCAGGGGGCAAGCGTTGTAAGGAAATGGTTATGCGTTGGGGGGACTCTTGCCGTGCGTTCCCCTTGCTGCCGGAAAGGTTGGAGGGGATGGGGACGGAGGGAGCTGCCTGGAAGCGATGCCTCAGGGCAAGAATTCTGCTCCGTACGTTGTCACTCCCAGAAGTCTTTCAGCATCCTGTAGAGTACATGGCGATGGAGCGGGTGATCCGGGGGCAGGGCGGGATGATCGAAATCCTCGGCGGGATTGTGGAGCATCCCGAGCCGCCGCATGAGGCCCTGTGACGGCAGGTTGCTTTCCGTGGTGAAGGCGACCACCTCGGGGAGTTCCAGAACCTTGAAGGCGTAGCCCATCACGCTGCGAGCTGCTTCGAGGGCGTACCCCGTGCCCCAGTATTCGGGCAGGAACCGCCAGCCGATTTCCACGCAGGGCGTGAACGGCGCGTCAAAGGCCACCCGCGCAAGCCCGGTGAGCCCGGCGAGATTTCCGGTGGCTTTGTCTTCCACGGCCCAGAACGTAAAGCCGTGCTCCGCCTGATGTGCCTGAATTCGGGCCAGAAGTGCGTCGCTTTCGGCTTCGGAGAGTGTGGACGGGAAGAACTTCATGACGCGGGGATCGGCGTTCATACGGCGGAAAGCGGCGCGATCCGCCTCTGTCCAGAGACGGACCCGCAGGCGCTCCGTGACGAGGGGCAAGGTCTGATGCGCTGGCGAAGGGTTCATGCTTTGAGCGCTTCCTCTTCGCCGGGGGCGTATTTCCCCATGAGCGAGTCGATGTCGATGCGGATGATGGCGACCCGGTTGATCATGGAATCGGGGGCGGGGCGCGGGCACAAGGATTTGTAGCGCACGGTGATGGCATCGAGCGCGGTGCGTTTTTCCTCCTTGTCCTCGACGATAACCGCCGTCCCGGTCCCGCAAACGCTGCGGAACGTGGTTGTGGCTTTCTCGCGGATGATGCGGACATCCGCATAGGCGGAGAACCCCACGCGCGGGTTCTTGCGGATCAAGTCCATTTTTTTTCCGGTGAACGCGGTGTGGATGTACAGCGCGTCGCCCAGCAGGACAAAATTCACCGGGAAGGCATACGGGGCCCCGTCGCCGTCATTCAGGGCAACCACCATGTCGTCGGCGTCGTTCAGAACGCCGTCAATGAAGTCCCGATCTGCGCGGAACCTGTCTTTCATTCCCATTGCTTCGCTCCTTGTAAAGGAAAACAGCGCCGGGAAAGGCGCTGCCTTGCCCTCATCCCCCCTACTGACGCTTGGGAACGGGGGAGGGGTTGGGGGCGGGGAAACTTTCCTTCAGAAAGGTTTCCCCGCCCCTTTTCAATGCAATTTACTTGTTCTCCGCCAACTCGATCAGCGTGCGGACGGCGAAACCGGTACCGCCCGCGGGACAGTTGGGGATTTTGCGGGTGACGAATCCGGGCCCGGCGATGTCGAGATGCGCCCAGCTTCCGTCGAACGTGATGAACTGCTTGAGGAACACGGCGGCGCTGCTCGCCCCGCCCGCCCGCGCCCCGGCGTTGGCGAAGTCGGCGGTTTCGCTCTTGAGCAGTTCAAAATAGCGGTCCCAGAGGGGCAGGGGCCAGTAGGGTTCGCCCACGATGTCGCCGAAGTCCTTGATGCGCTGGGCAAGGGTGGCGTCCTGGCAGAACAGGCCCGCCACGTCGTCGCCGAGGGCCACGACGCACGCGCCCGTGAGGGTCGCCACGTCCACGATCATGGAAGGGTTCCAGCGCTGCTGCGCGTAGGTCAGGGCGTCGCAAAGCACAAGGCGCCCCTCGGCGTCGGTGTTGACGATCTCCACGGTCTTGCCGCTGAGGGTCTTCACCACGTCGCCGGGCCGGGTCGCGCGGGCGTCGGGCATGTTCTCGGCGCAAGCCATAAGGCCGATGACGCGGCGGGGCGTTTCGAGCTGGCCGAGGGCTTCGAACAGGCCCATGACCGCGGCCGCGCCGCCCATGTCGCCCTTCATTTCCCACATCCCGGCGGCGGGCTTGATGGAGATCCCGCCGCTGTCGAAGGTGATGCCCTTGCCCACCACGATGAGCGGAGCTTCGTCGGCGTGCCCGGCGGGGGCGTGCTCAAGGATGATCAGGCGCGGATCGTTGGCGGAACCGGCGGCGACGGCGGCGAACGCGCCCATGCCGAGGGAAACGATGTCCTCGCGTTCGAGCACTTCGCAGTTCATGTCGTGGCGGCGGGCGAGCTTGCGGGCTTCTTCCGCCATGTCTTCCGGCGTGAGGCTGTTGGCCGGGCTGTTGGCGAGGTTGCGGGCGAGGATGACGGCTTCGGCATGGGTCTCGCCGCGCCGGGCGGCAAGGCGGGGGAAGTCCGGCACGTTGGCGTCGCAGAACAGGAGGGCCAGCCAGCGCGGATCGGCGTCTTCGGGCTCTTTGGACTTGAACGCCTTGTTGCGCCACAGGCCGAGCATGGCGGCGCAGACGATTTCTTCAATGGTGCGCTCGACATCGGCGTTGAAGCGGGCCAGACCGGAAACGGGGAGGGCGAGCGTGTCCACGCCAAGTTCGCGGCAGCGGACGGCTGCGGCCCCGGCGCCCTTGCGGATCTCCTCAAGCGTTTCCGCATACGTCAGCGCGTCGAGTTTGCCGAGACCGACCACGACGGCGCGGGACAGAGGGTGTGCGGGCGGGCCGTAGAGGAGGCCCATTTCGCCTTTTTTCCCGTGGAAGTCGCGCATCCCCGGCGCGATGGACATCCACGGCGCGGCGTCCAGCAATTCGGGGTAGGCTTTTTCCAGTTTCTCGTCTTCCGACAGGAACACGATCACCGCGTCCGCCGACCAACTTTCCGGCCCTCCGGCCTGAAAACGCAATTCCATTGTAAACGCTCCTTTGGGAAGAGGCATTGGGGAAGGGAGAGAAAAACTCCCAGAGAAAGGGCTTTTCTCTCCCCGCCTTAAACCCCGTCCTGTTCTTTCCTAAGGCTTTTGTGTTTGTAGGCTCCGGTGGAGCCTTTTTTCCTCATTGCCGAAACGTGGGCAACGGGGGCGCTACTCCGAAGAAATCCCGTATCCTTTCAACTTGCGGTGCAGGTAGCTGCGCTCAAGGCCGATGGTCTCGGCGAGCCTTGTGATGTTGCCGCCGCATTCGTGGAGCTTCGCCTCAAGATAGCGGGCCTCGAACACGGCCCGGGCCTTCTTGAAATCAAGATCCGGGCCCAGCACCGCGGATTGCGGCAGGAACGCGGGTTCGCAGGCGGCGGAAGCGGCCTCGGCAGACGGCTCCGGCTTGCCCTGCGGGGTCATTTCAGGCGGGAGATCCACGGGGAGGACAGTCTTGCCCCCAAAGAGGATCACCATGCGCTCCGCGAAATTGCGCAGTTCGCGCACGTTGCCGGGCCACGGGTAACGGCGGAGGCGTTCCATCGTTTCCGGCGCGTAGACGGGCGCTTTGCAGGCGTGCACGCGGCACAGGCGTTCCGTGAAGGCCGCCAGCAACAGATCGAGGTCTCCCCCACGCTCGCGCAAGGGGGGCAGGTGCAGCGGGACCACGCGGAGCCGGTAGTACAGGTCTTCGCGGAACGTCCCGGCGGCAATGGCCTCTTCAAGGTTTTTGTTCGTCGCGGCGATGACCCGCACATCCACCTTGATGGTCCGCGTGCCGCCCACGCGCTCGAATGACTGCTCTTGAAGGATGCGGAGGATCTTGGCCTGCGTCTTCAGGCTCATGTCCCCGATTTCGTCGAGGAACAGCGTGCCGTTGTTCGCCATTTCGAAGCGTCCGGCCCGGGCCTGATCCGCGCTGGTGAACGCGCCCTTTTCATGCCCGAACAACTCGCTTTCGATGAGCTCCTCGGGAATGGCGGCGCAGTTCACCGCAATCATGGGCGCATCGGCGCGCCGGCTCCCGGCGTGCAGGGCGCGGGCGGCGAGTTCCTTGCCCGTGCCGTTTTCCCCGGTGAGCAGTACCCACACGTCCGTGGGGGCGACGCGGGCCAGCAGTTCCTGGAATTTGAGCATGACCGGGGACTGGCCGATGAGTTCGTCCTGTTCGGGCAAAACGGTACGGAGCACCTGATTTTCCCGGCGCAGGGAACCCGCTTCAAGGGCGCGGGCCGCGACGATGACGACCTTTTCCAGCGAAAGGGGCTTTTCGATGAAATCGTAGGCCCCTTGCTGGATGGCGCTGACGGCGGTCTCGATGGTTCCGTGCCCCGAGATCATCACGACGGGCAGATCGGGATGGTTCCCCTTGAGGCGCGCCTGCGCGGTGAGGCCGTCCATGCCGGGCAGCCAGATGTCGAGGAAAACGAGATCCGGACGTTCCGCGTCGGCGACCTCAAGCCCTTCCTCGGCGGTGGCGGCCTCAAGCACTTCGTACCCTTCGTCCTCCAAAATGCCCCGGAGCGAGAACCGGATGGGTTCCTCGTCGTCGATGATCAGAATGCGTGCCATACCGTTTCACCCTTGTTCATTCACAATATGCCGTTATGCATCGGAAAGCAGTTTCAGCCCGGCGATGCCCGCGAGGATCAGCCCGATGCACAGAAGGCGCGCCGGGGATGCCGATTCGCCGAAAAGGACGATGCCGAGCAGCGCCGTGCCCACAGCCCCGATGCCCGTCCAGACCGCGTAGGCGGTGCCGATGGGAAGGTGTTTCAGGGCCGAGGCCAGCAGGAAAAAGCTCAGGGCCATGAGGACAAGCGTCGCCACCGAAGGCCAGAACCGCGTGAACCCGTGGGAACTCTTTAAGCCGATGGCCCAGCCTACCTCGAGCAATCCGGCCAAAACAAGCAGAAACCAGTGCATACATTACCTCGCCATGTTGTCGAGGCCGTCCCCGGTTCGTAAGCAGCCGCAGGGCCGTCCCTGCGGTTTGGAATATTGGAGAAAGGCACGGGGGAGGGGGCTTTTTATAAAAAGCCCCCTCCCCGAACCCCCTCCCGCAACAATTTTGACTGGTGGGGAGGGAACCCGGAGGGAGTCCCTTCGCATCAAAAAACAAGGCTGTATCGCAGTAACCGATTGATATTCTATTCCATGTAATCCAAGATAAATACTGAGGAAGCTTTTTCGTCGTTGGGCTTGCCAACAAATGCCTTCAAAAGACTCAACGAAATCAATTACTGTAACCTTGTACCAATCAAATACCGTGCAAAGTTAAATTTTGGGGGCGCGGAACCGGGGGACGTGCGCCAACAGCTTGCCCTTCAAACCACTTCCACCCTTCATCGACCCTTACGAAAGTCTTGGGAGGCGGAGGGGTGGGGTTTTGGGAGGGGAGGAGGGACCTTTCTCCAGAAAGGTCCCTCCTCCCCTCCCCAATTCTCTCACTTCCTACTGCGCCGTCGTCACCGCGGGCTCGTGATGGCGGCGGAGGGACTCGATAAGGGAGGGGCAGTCGCTCTTGTCCCAAATGGCGTCCTCGGGCGCGTCGAGGGCAATGGGGAGCACCTCGTCCACATGGTCCACGAGCTCGATGCGCAGCGTCTGGAGGATCTCGTCAGGCACTTCCTTGAGATCCTTGGCGTTGTCGCGCGGGATGATCACGGTCGCCATCTCGGCGCGGCTGGCGGCGAGAAGCTTTTCACGCAGGCCGCCGATGGGCAGCACACGCCCGCGCAGGGTGACTTCGCCGGTCATGGCCACGTCATGCCGCACGGGGATGCCGAGCAGGGCGGAAACGAGGCTCGTGGTGATGGCGGTGCCCGCCGAGGGGCCGTCCTTGGGGGTCGCGCCTTCGGGGAAGTGCGTGTGGATGTCGATCTCGCTGTGGAAATCGGGCTTGAGCCCCAGCGCCGCGGCCCGGGAACGTACATAAGAAAGCGCCGCCTTCGCGGACTCGCTCATGACTTCGCCGATCTTGCCGGTGGTGGACACATTCCCCTTGCCGGGCATGATCACCGTTTCCACATTGAGCAGCACGCCGCCCACGCCCGTATAGGCCAGACCGTTGACCACGCCGACCTTGGGGGACTTTTCGTTCTCGTCCATGCGGTACTTCTTCACGCCGAGATAGGTTTCCAGATCCTCCGGCGCAATGGTCACGCACTGGTCGAGGTTGTCCTCTTCCACCAGCTTGATCGCGGTTTTGCGGCACAGTGCGCCGATTTCGCGTTCAAGGCTGCGGACCCCGGCCTCGCGCGTGTAGGAACGGATGACCTCGGTGAGCGTCTCCTCGGGCAGGGAGATGTTCCCGGGCTTGAGGCCATGCTCCTTGATCTGGCGCGGCAGGAGGAAGTCACGGGCGATGTGCTTTTTCTCTACTTCGAGATAGCTGGAAAGCTCAATGATTTCCATACGGTCCTGAAGCGGAGCGGGGATATTGTGCAGCGAGTTCGCCGTGGTGATGAAGAACACCTTCGACAGGTCGTAGTCGATGTCGAGATAGTGGTCGTTGAAGGTCTTGTTCTGCTCGGGGTCGAGTACCTCCAGCAGGGCGGACGCGGGATCGCCTCGGTAATCGGAGCTCATCTTGTCGATTTCATCAAGGCAGAACAACGGGTTGCTGGACTTGGCGCGTTTGAGGGCCATGATGATCTTGCCGGGCATGGCTCCCACGTAGGTGCGCCGGTGGCCTCGGATTTCGGCTTCGTCGCGCACCCCGCCGAGGGACAGGCGCACGTATTCGCGCCCCGTGGCCGTGGCGACGGAGCGGGCCAGCGAGGTCTTGCCCACGCCGGGAGGCCCTACGAGGCAGAGGATGGGGCCTTTGAGCGCGTTGGTGAGCTTCTGGACGGCGAGGAACTCAAGGATGCGCTGCTTGGGCTTCTCAAGGCCGAAATGGTCGGCGTCGAGGATGGCGCGGGCCTCGGGAATGTCGATGCTGGTTTCCCGCATGTCGTTCCACGGCAGTTCCAGAATCCAGTCCACATAGTTGCGGACGATGGCGTATTCGGCGGAGGCCGGGGCCATCATGCGCAGCTTCTTGAGCTCGGACATGCCTTTTTCCCGGGCTTCCTCAGGCATGTTCTTGGCCTTGAGCATCTGCTCAAGCTCCGCGATCTCGGCCTGCGGATCGTCTTCGCGGCCCATTTCCTTGTTGATGGCCTTGATCTGCTCGGAAAGATAGTATTCCCGCTGGTTTTTATCCATCTGGTCTTTGACGCGGCTCTTGATGCGCCGTTCCATCGAGACCCGTTCCATCTCGGTATTCAGGAACTCGTAAACCTTTTCAAGGCGCTGTCCTGGATCGGCCAGCTCCAGCGCTTCCTGTTTTTTGGGGTATTCGATTTTGAGCAGGGGCAGGATGGTGTCGGCGAGCTGTCCGGGATCGCGCAGGGCGGAGACGGCGGAAAGGATCTCCGGAGTGAGTTTTTTGTTGGTATGGGCGTATTCCGCGAGGATTTCCTTTGTGGCCCGTACCAGCGCTTCGGTTTCCGGGCCGTCATTGCGCATGATGGGCAACGGCGTGACCACGACCTTGGGGAAGGCATCCGTCCCGAACGGGTTTTCCTGATCTTCGGGCGTCAGAGGCCGCCAGCTGATGCGGTACAGGCCCTCGAAGAGCACCTTGATCGGGCCTTCAGGCAGCCTCATGTACTGGAGCACGCGCCCGACCACGCCAACGGCATAGAGATCCGCCGGATCGGGCTTTTCCAGTTCGGGTTCGCGCTGCGTCACGAGGCAGATGCGCTTGCCGTAGTCGTTCACGGCGCTTTCGATGGCCTTGATCGAGGCTTCGCGGCCCACGAGGAGGGGCATGATCGAGTGCGGCGACATGACCACCTCCCGTAAGGGCATGAGCGGAAGCTCGAATCCCTCCAGTGTTGCATTGCTGGTGATGGCGTCGTTCGTTTCGTTCATGCTCGCTCCTTTAGAAGGTACGGAACCGGGGGAGGGGAGGAGGAATCCTTCTGAAGAAGGGATTCCTCCTCCCCTCCCCCGGTTCCCCTCCTCTCATCTTCCCAAGGCTTTTATAACGGCCCCCAGCCCGGCTTCGTATGCCGCGACGGGCCGTATGGAAATTTTCATATTGCAAAGGGAAACGCCTGCCGCGTTTCCTCCCCACCGGTCGAAAGTCCTGGGAGGGTTTGGGGGTGCGGGGGAAGG